>Ga0315281_10002170_pt1 | contig 29135 bp, 26 predicted proteins | sample YL17G07_0_MG_FD_204540 | JGI IMG/M metagenome (GOLD analysis project Ga0315281, IMG submission 204540) | Sediment microbial communities from Yellowstone Lake, YNP, Wyoming, USA - YL17G07_0 | ecosystem: Environmental > Aquatic > Freshwater > Lake > Sediment | place: USA: Wyoming | collected...
GAACGGGCGGAAAGAGCTCCTGGGCGGGAATATTGTCGTCGGTGAAGGTGAAGATGGGCAAAAAACAAACGGTTATTTATGATGTCATCGCGATAGCGCGGGACGTTGCCGGGGCCTCTCTCATCGTTGTCGCGCTCCTCGCATCCTTGTTCACGGCCTCATCGCTCCGGTCCCAGGAACTGGAACAAGGCTTCCTCAACCCCCCGGATTCAGCCAAGCCGCGCGTCCTCTGGATGCGGATGGGCTCGAACATCAGCAAGGACGGGATCACGAGGGACCTCGAAGCGCTGAGAGCCGCGGGCTTCGGCGGGACGACGATGTTCAGCCTCGCCGACATCACGACTCCCTGGGCCGGAGTGATCGCCAAGAGCCCGACCCCCGGGATCGTGGCCTTCTCGGATCCGTGGTGGGCCCTGGTCCGGCATGCGGCCGGCGAGTCGGCTCGCCTGGGACTCGATTTCGGCTTGCATAACTGCGCGGGATACGAATCGAGCGGCGGGCCATGGATCACTCCGGACCTTTCGATGAAAGAACTCGTTTGGTCGGCGAAGCTCGTCTACGGACCGGGGCCGTTCAAGGGAACTCTGACCCGGCCCGCCGTGGACCCCCGCGCCAACATGCCTTTTCCGGTCTACAACCCCGAAACCGGCCTCGTGGAAAAACCGGAGATCCCCGCCCGCCGGACTTTCTACTACGACATCGCGGTCCTGGCGCTCCCGGCCGAGGGCGTCGTGGGCGAGGACCAGGTGATCGACCTGACCTCGAAAATAGGGCGCCGGGGGGAGATCGAATGGAGCGTTCCGGCCGGCTCGTGGGTCGTCTACCGTTTTGGCTATACGACCAACGGGTCCCTGCTGCAGCCCGCGCAGTGGGAAGCCGGGGGACTTGAATGTGACAAAATGGATCCGGAGGCCGTTGCTTTCCACTTGGACCACGTCCTGGGCAAGATCCGGGATCGCCTCGGAGACCTCGTCGGCAGAGGGATCACCCACCTTCATTTCGACAGCTACGAGGCCGGCCCGGCGACCTGGACGCCCCGGATGCGCGAGGAGTTCAGGGCCCGCCGGGGCCATGACCTCGTCCCCTGGCTTCCCGTCCTGGCCAAGCGCACCATCGGCTCCGCGGCGCGAACGGAAAAATTCCGGGCCGACTTCGAGCGGACGGTCCAGGACCTCTACCGGGACGTCTTCTACGCGACAGCTTCAAAAAAGATCCGTGAAGCGGGTCTGGAATTCATGTGCGAACCCTACGGCGGTCCCTGGCGGGTCGAGGAGGTCGTGCCCCACGTGGATCGGGTGATGACCGAGTTCTGGACCGACGGCGGCGCCTTTGCCCCCTACGAGCTCGAGGCCACGGTGAAAGCCCTGCGTCAAGCCGGGCGGAACGTCATCGAGGCGGAGGCCTTCACCGGCAAGCCGGAATTCAGCCAATGGCGGGAAACCCCAGCCTGGCTCAAGCCGATCGGCGATGCCGCCTTCTGCGCCGGGGTCAACCTGATGTCCCTCCACCGTTTCGTCCACCAGCCGTGGGACGACCGCTGGCGGCCCGGTAATACTATGGGTCAGTGGGGGACGCACTTCGACCGTACCCAGACCTGGTGGGAGCCGGGGGGGGCCTGGGTGAAATACCTCGGGCGGTGCCAGTTCATGCTCCAACGGGGAAGGACGGTCGAGGCGCCGAGCGACTTCTCCGTCGAGAACGTCCAGGGCGGCCTCAACTTGAAATTCACCCATCGCGTCGAGGGTCGGTCGGACATCTACTTCGTCGCCAACATCGCCTCGAACGGCGGACAGGCCCGGTGCGCGTTCGGGGTTTCCGGCCGGCAGCCGGAGCTGTGGGACCCGGTCTGGGGGACGACCCGTGACCTGCCCGAATTCGAGACGAGGTCGGGCCGCACGGTCATCCCCTTGACCTTCGCCCCGGCCCAGAGCTTTTTCGTCGTGTTCCGGAGGCAGCCGACTCCCGCAAAGGCCGGCGCGAAAAACTTCCCGGAACCAAAGCCCGCTGCCGAGCTTTCGGGGCCATGGAATGTCTCGTTCGATAAAAAGTGGGGCGGGCCAGAAAAGACCGTCTTCGAGAGCCTCGGGGATTGGACCGCCCGCCCTGAGCCGGAAATCAAGTACTTCAGCGGAACCGCCGCTTACAGCAAGACGTTCGACATGATCGGCATCGACCGCCCGGCGCACCGGCGTCTCCTAGTCGACCTCGGCGTGGTCAACCACCTGGCGAAGGTCCTCCTCAACGGCCGCAACCTGGGCGTCGTTTGGTGCGCCCCGTGGCGCGTCGTCGTACCGCAGGGCTTGATGAAGGCCGTGGGCAACGAGATCATCGTTGAAGTGACGAACGTCTGGGCCAACCGGCTTATCGGCGACGAACAGGAGCCGGCCGACTGCGTCTGGATGCCGGGGCATATGGGGTTCGGCGGCTTTCTGAAGGAGTTTCCCGACTGGTTCCTGAAGGGGCAACCTCGACCTGCCGGGAAGCGCCTGACTTTCACCACCTGGAATTATTTCACCAAGGACTCGCCCCTCGCGCCCTCGGGGCTCCTGGGCCCGGCGAGGGTGCTGATCGCAGATTAGGCGCCAGGCTGAAGTGGGCGAAGCGGATAACGCTAACCCTCATCCCGCCGGTGCTCATGAAATGGGGCCCGGCCTGAGGCGAACCGTTTTGCCTGCAATCGAAAGATCCGTCACGCGACGGGAAATCGAACCCGGCGTTTCCGAAATCCTACCGGAATAAAATTATCGCGTTCGGCCTTCTCGATCTTCTTCAAGGCCAACTGCAGAAGGAGCTCTTTCTTTTCCGGGTCCCTCTTCGCCGTCTTCTTGAATTTCCGGAGTCCCAGGCGGTCGCGGAGAAGCAACATCTCGGTGGCGGACGCGTGTTGTCGTGTTTTACCTGCAGGTCTCATGGGGCTTTCCGGTCTTTCAGGGCCCGAAGCTCGGCCAGAGTGTCGTTTGCCGGAAGAGCCGCCCTCTTCTCGAGGTAGACCCAGTCGAGTTCCTCCCGATAGCGCACGATCAGAAGCTCCGTCATTTCGCAGTCAACTTCGGATTTCCAATGTTTGCACGCGTTCATCCGGTCGATGATCAGGTCTTCGAGGCCGATGACGACGCAGCGCAAGCCGCCTTCGAGCTCGACCGTTTCGAGCGGGGCATCCTCGCCGGTGAGCTCGGAAGCCGGAGCCTCAACGGCCATGTCCAGTCCCTCATGGACCCAATAACGGCCTTTTTTGACGAATCCCAGCTCCCGCAGCGCCGTATCCAGAGCCTCGCGGTCGGCGTAAGCCAGATCGATGTCGGCCGTGAAATAGACCTCGCGGGTGTAATAAGAAAGGGCCAGGCCCCCGATGAGGACCGGCGCCGGCTTGCCCCGGTCCTCCAGAACGCGGGTGATCAAACCGGTCATCAGCATCTGGCGGGCGAGGGGAGCTTCGGTCGCGCCGATCTTTGTCAGGACGTCTTTGATATTCACGGGCTCATGATAACAACAACGGATAGGGGAAACAAGCCCGGCCGGGGCAACCTTTTCCCCGGCTTTTTCATCTATACGGGTGTGGACGAGATGAGCAATTCCAGCCTGCTTCTGGCGGTCCAAGGCCAATTCGGCGATAATACCCTCCGTGCGGAATACGAATCCTTCCTGGAGGCGGCCCTAGACATGGAGCGCGATACGCGGGGTGGGCCCGTCTGGGGGACGGCCGACAAGGCCCGTCTGGCTGAACTCGTCGAGTGCGGCCGTGCGGGCGACCTGGCGGCCATGGAATCCATCTACGAGATGTTCAAGCGGCCCGTTTTCGGCCTCATCTACAGGCACACCCAGAACCAGGCCGTCGCCGAGGACCTCCTCCAGGACGTCTTCCTCAAGATCTTCTCCAACCTCGGCAACGTCCGCGACGCGGGGACATTCCCCGGCTGGGTCTTCCGGATCGCCCTCAACACATGCTACAGCTACCTTCGTCAGAAAAAGGCCCAGGGCGACAAGCTCGTGTCCTTGGACGACCTGGGCGGGAACGTCGAGGACCGGGCGAGCGAAGCCGTAGAAAAAGACCTCCGGGGGCCGCTCGAACAGGCCATCCAAACCCTGGCGCCGCGTTTGCGGAGCGTTTTTATCCTCCACGACGTCCAGGGATTTAAGCACGAAGAGATCGCGCGGACGCTCGGCTGCGCGGTCGGGACCTCGAAGTCCCAGCTCTTCAAGGCCAGGATCAAGCTCCGCGAATTCCTGCGGTCCAAAGGGGCCGTCTGAGGGAGAACGACGATGAGATGCCGTAAAGCCAACGAATACATCAGCCGGTCGGTCGACGGCGAGCTCGCCGGGCGCAAAGCCGCCCGCCTCGAGCGCCACCTCGCGTCGTGCGGCGAGTGCCGGGCCCTGCTCGAGGACCTCCGTAAGATCGTCGGCGGGGCCACCGAGCTCGACACGCCCGAGCCGTCCGACCGGGTCTGGAAGGGCATCCGGGCCGGGCTCACCGCCGCGGACGTGAAGCCGCTCGTCGAAGGCATCTCGCTCGAGCCGCGGCCGTTCTTCGGACTGGGCGTTCCAGTCCTGCGCTATGCGGGCATCGCCGCGCTGGCCGTCGTCCTTATCGTCTCGGGCGTCGTCATAGGCACGCGCCTGGGACGTCAGGGGACTCCGGCGGGATCGGACAGGGGCGAGAAATACACCCTGGCCAAGCTCGACGAGGCCGAGCGCTATTATCAGCAGGCCATAAAATCCCTCGGTGAGGCCTTCGTCTCGCAGAAGGGCGTGCTCGTCCCCCAGGTCGCGGAACTCTTCGACCGCAACCTGGCCGTCATCGACGCCACGATCCAGGCCTGCCGGCGGGCGGTTCTCGCGGAACCCGACGACCTCCAGGCCAGGAGCTACCTGCTGGCCGCCTATACCGAAAAAGTGACCTTGCTCGATTCGGCCCTGGACCTGCAGAGGCGGGACCGGGAAACCGCGGGCAAGGGAAAGAAAATACTCTAAGATACCGAGAAGGAGGATCATCATGATGAAGAAACTGGACAGCAAATGGACGGCCGCCCTGCTGGGCGCGGCCTTCATCTTGGCCTTCGTGGCCGCCCCGGCCCTGGCCGAGGAAAAGTTCCAGGAGAAGTTCGAGAAAACCGAAACCCTGGCCAAGAACGGGAAATTTTACCTGAGCAACGTCTCGGGCCAGATCGAGATCTTGACCTGGAAGGAAGCCCAGGTCAAGATCGAAGCGATCAAGACCTCGAAGGCGAGCTCCCTGGCCAAAGCTAAGGAGAACGCCGCCCTGGTGACGATCGAAGTGACCAAGGAAACCGACCTCGTCCGGGTCGAGACGAAATACCCGAAGAAGAGCGGCGGATTCTGGGGCGGCGACTCCATCAACGTTTCAGTCGACTTCAAGGTCTGGGTCCCGGAACAGGCCGCCGTCGAGGTCAGGTCGGTCAGCGGCGACGTTATGGTCGCCCCGATCGGCGGGCAAGCCAAGATCGGCTGCGTCAGCGGAAACGTCGACCTGCGGGGAGCGGCGGGAGCGGATGTCGACCTCGTCAGCGGCGAACTGACCCTTGAGAATATCGCCGGGGACGCCTACCTGAAGACCGTTTCGGGGGATATCCAAGCGACCGGGGTCAAGGGCTCGGTCGAAGCCGAAGCCGTCAGTGGCGATATCGACCTCCGGGACGTCTCCGAGGCCCAGACGGTCAGCGCCAAGAACGTCAGCGGCAACATCACCTACACCGGCATGATCAAGGCCGGCGGCCGCTACGAGCTCAAGGCCCACAGTGGCGACGTCCGGATGACCATCCCGGCCGACTCGGCCTTCGACTTCGAGGCCAGCACGTTCAGCGGCGACATCGACAGCGATTTCGAGATCCAGGTCGTCGGCAAGATCTCGCCGCGCGAGATCCACGGCACGGTCGGCAAGGGCGGGGCCACGGTCACGCTCAAGAGCTTCAACGGCAGCATCGACCTGAAGAAGCGCTGACGTATCAGTCACCGTGATGAACCGGGGGCGGCGGCAACGCCGCCCCTTTTTTTGTAACCCGGGGATACAGAACCCCGGTTTTGGAAAAAAGGGAATAGATATTGTGTCGCCGATTTTCGCTATAATGGCCGGGATGCGGCGCATCCACGCCCTCAATTTCGTCCGGACGATGACGGTGACGACCGTCTTCTTCCTGGCCCCGCTCCATTTTATAAAACTCGGGTTCGACGGTCTGGCCATCGGCCTCATCGTCTCTCTCTACGCCGCGGCGCCCATCCTCTTCTCCTTCCCGACGGGCTGGATCAACGACCGGCTGTCGATGAAAAAGGTCATCCTCGGCTCGCTCCTCTTCATCTCCGTCCTGTTCGTCCTGGCCGGCTTCGTCCACGTCGTCCCCGGTATAGCCGCGCTTTTTCTCCTCCTCGGCGTCGCCAACAACGCGCTCAATATTTCGGTCAACAGTCTCTATTACAAGGACGACTCGGAGGCGAATCCGAACAGGAAGTACGGTATCTACATCTTCTGGATCTCGCTCGGCCCGCCGGCGGGGCTCTTCTTCGGCGGCCTTCTGATCCGGTTCTCGGGCTTCCGGACGCTCCTGCTGGTCTTCGCGGCGGTGATGGCCGTGACCGCGCTCGCGCTGCGCGGCTTCGACCACGAGAAATTCGCGGCCGTTTCGATCCGGGACTATAAATACAGCGTTTTCAATCGAAAAACCCTCGTCTTCACGATCCTGCTTTTCGTCCTGGCCCTCCACTGGGGCACGGAAGGGACCGTCTATGGCCCGTTCCTGAGGGCCCGCTTCGGGCTGAGCGACCCGGGCGTTGCGTTCTACATGGCCGGGGCCTACCTGGCTCTCGCCCTGGCCGCATTCCTGGTCAGCCGGCTGAAGTACGACCCGGTCGTGAACGGCCGACTCTTCCTCCTGGGGATGACGCTCTCGGGCCTCGGCCTTGTCCTGATGACGAGAGGGGATGTCCGGCTGTCGTTCCTGTTCCGGTGCATGCACGAGGGCGGGGACGGACTCATGGGCGCGTTCGCCGTCCTCTACATTTCGCGGCTCTTCGAAAAGAAGACGATCGGCGGGAGCGCCGGCATCCTAACCGCCCTGCAAACTTCCGGCCACATGGTCGGCTCCCTGGCCTTCTCCTGGCTGGGGTTCCGCGCCGGTCTCCAAGTGCCCATGGTCGTCGCCGGCCTCATCCTCCTCGCTAACGCCGCCTTCAGCCTGGTCGCCCTGCCCCGGGACTGAATTCCGGGACATCCCGATTTAGGGTAGAATAAGGGCAATGATCGCCATAAAAGGGACCGGGTTCGACGTCATCCTCGTCAGCGGGGAGCCGTACGCGGACCACCCGCTGTCGCCGGTCGGGATGATCGCCCGGGTGCTCGACGCCGAAGGATACACAGTCGGCGTCATCGAATGCCCGGATTGGAAGGGGACAGAAGATTTCCTCAAGCTCGGCCGGCCGCGGCTCTTCTTCGGCGTCACCTCGGGCTCGATCGACAGCATGCTCGTCAATTATACGCCGCTCAAGCGGGAGAGGGCCGTCGACCCGAACGCGCCCTTCCAGTCGCGGATGCCGGATAGGGCTGTCATCGTCTATGCCAATCGGATCCGGGAACTCCACAAAGGCGCGCGGATCGTCCTCGGCGGCATCGAGGCCTCTCTCCGGCGCTTCGCCCACTACGATTACTGGGGCGACGACGTCCGCCGTTCGATCCTCCTCGACACGCGGGCCGACATTCTCGTCTACGGGCCCGGCGAGCTCCAGGTCGTCGAGATCGCCAAGCGCCTCGACCGGGGCGAGGGCCTCGACGGCATCCGGGGGACATGCGTCATGAGGGCCGAGGCGCCCGAGGGAGCGCTCGTCATCCCCTCGTTCGAGGAGGTCAAGGCGGACAAGGATAAATTCTGCGAGGCGCAGAAGCGCCTCTCGAACCGGCGGGCGATCGCCCAGAAACACGCCAACCGCTTCGTCGTCCAATACCCGGCCCCGGAATACACGCCGGCCGACCTCGACCGGGTCTACGGCCTGCCTTTCACGCGCCGCATCCCGGAGGGCTTCCCCGAGCTGGGCATGGCCCGCTTCTCGGTCCAGACCCACCGGGGGTGCGTCGGGCGGTGCTCGTTCTGCGCCCTGTCCCTCCACCAGGGCGACCGGATCGTCTCCCGCAGCGAAGACTCCATCCTCGAGGAGATCCGGCGGATGACGAAGCACCCGGAGTGGCATGGCTTCGTCGACGACCTGGGCGGGCCGACAGCCAACATGTACGGCATGGACCGGGCGGCGGCCGAGGTGCGCTGCGAGGGCGATGCGGAAGCGGAAAGCGACCAAAAGGATAGAAAGCCGGAACGGGCTAAACGCGGGATCGTCGAAGCGGCCCACCGCAGGCTCCTCGGACTGATGCGCGCCGCCCGTAAGGTCCCCGGCGTCAAGAAGGTCTTCGTCCGGAGCGGCATCCGTTACGACCTGGCTATCGAGAGCCCGGAATACATCTGGGAACTCGCCCGCCACCACGTTTCGGGCCTGTTGAAGATAGCGCCAGAGCACGTCTCGGATAACGTCCTGCGGCTGATGAACAAAAGCGGAGGCCGTCGTCGCCTGGAGGAGTTTCGGAAAATGTTCGCCGAGGTGACCGCGGAGAAGGGCCCGGCGGGTTCGGGAAAGCGGGGGGGCGGGCAGAGACGCGGACGCCTGGCCGGCCGGCCCCAGCACCTCAAGTATTACTTCATGGTGGCCCATCCGGGGACGACCGAAAAGGAAGCCCGTGAGCTCGCCGCCTTCCTCAAGGAGCTCGAGGAGAGCGGGGAGAAGCCGGTCGAGGGCGTTCAGATCTTCACCCCGACGCCCATGACCCGTTCGACCTGCATGTACTACACGGGCAAAGACCCGCAGACGGGTGAGAGCGTCTACATCCCGCGCCCCTACGCTGAGAAGAAGGCCCAGAAACGCATGCTGGGGCCCGCGACCACTGACAACGATTAGTTGCCGAGCTTGAACAGGGCCCGGAACCCCGGATCTTTTCTGATGGGCAGGTAATCCGGCAGGATGACCGGAAAGAAGGGGTCTCCTAAGCCCTTATCCAAGGCCTTCTTCAGCAAGCCGACGGCCTGCTCGACCTGCCCGAGCTGGGCGTAGAGTCCGGCAAGATTGAGGATGGCATTGGCGTCGTTGGCCGCGGCAACCAGCGCCTTATTCAGATAGGCCTGGGCTTCGCCGGTCTTCCCCGAAACCGCGTTCAGCATCCCGAGCGTTGGGTAGTAGTCCTTGGCGTTCAGCTTGCCCTTCGCAAGCTCCTTCAGCAATAGCGCTTCGGCCTCCGTTGCGACACTCTTGGCCTCTTCCAGGTTCCCGGCCTCCTTGAGCGCCAGGGCGAGGCCGAAGGCGTTTACCGCCGGGTCGCCGGTCATCCCGCCTTGGGGTCCAAGCTTGCAAACCCTGCGATAGATGGGCACCGCTTCTGCCGCCTTCCCAGCCGCGAGAAGCGTGTGGGCGAGGTTGGGCAGGGCATAGGAATGTCCGGGCTCGAGTTCGACGGCCTTTCGCAGTTCTTTCTCCGCTTCCGGAAATTTCTCCTGGACCGCGAGAGTATATCCCAAGGTCGAATGAGCGTTGGCCAATTCGGGGGCTAAAGCCACGTAACGCCTGGCCGTCGTTTCCGCCGCCCGGATGTCTTTTAGAAAGAAATTTTGGCTGTACCAGAGATTTACGAGGGGGATGGAATTGCGCGGGGCGAGCTCGGCGGCCTTTTCGAACATCGCTGCGGCCTCGCCGTGGCGGCCGAGGGACTGCAGGATCCTTCCGGCGTTGTTCCAGGGCGGCATGAAATCGGGATAGAGCTCCCGGAGCGTGCGATATTCCTCGAGCGCCCCGGCCAGGTCTTTGTCCACGAATTGCTTGTTCACGGCCTTGAGCTTGAGCAAGTCACGCGGCGGATAGTTTTGGGCTTCGGCGTTCTTCAAGGCCTGGCGGAGCATCTCCTGGCCCTTCTCTTCCTGCCTCAGGAACTGGATCAGAACGAGCCCCAACGAGCCGCGGGCTTCGACGAACTCCGGGTCCTTTTCGAGGGCCAGCTCGTAGTACTTGGCCGCCTCCTGGGGCTTTGCCTCTTGCCACCTGGCCTGGCCCAGGGAGAATTCCTTCAGGGCTTCCCAGGAAGAGGTCGTCACTTCGCTGACGGGCCGGTTGGCTTTTTCGATGCTGCGGATCGACTCACCCAGCCGGGAGCGGAGCTTGTCGGACAGCACATCAATGGCCTTGAGGAGGACCTCTTCCCGGCCCTTGGCTGTGACGCGGATCCGGTCGACGTGCCGGCGCTTGACTGGGTCGATGACGATGGCCTGAAGCTCGTAGGCGTCGCCGACCGAAAGGATGCGCGGCAGGACGAAGGCCCGGACACCGCCGAAGTGGCAGACGTCGTAGCCGAGGGCTTCGTCGACCTTCGACGCGGGGTCCTTCCTCATCAGCCGCAGGGTCTCGCTGATCTGGGGCTTGTCGAAGATGGCCACGTAAGGCGACTGTTGCAGGGCGGCCTCGATGGCTGTCCGCAGGGCCAGGTCGAAGACTTGGTCGCCTGTGAGGTTCTCGACGTCGGCCACCATGAGCTTGTCGCGGTTCTCGAAGGCCAGCCCGGGCCGGCTGAGCAGCCAAACGGCGACCGCGATGGCGGCCAAAGAAAATGCCCCGGCGGCGATCCAGACGGGCTTCGGCCGGCGGCGGAACGATAGCTTTTTCGCCGTAGGAAAAGCGCGGGCGCTCATCGCCTCTCTCAAGCCGCGGAGCTCGCCGGCCATCTCCCGGGCCGAGGCGTATCTCTTGGCCGGGTCCTTGGCCAGGGCCTTGCGGATGACGTGGACGAGCTCGGCCGGGAAACCCGGCCGCAGCTCCTTCGCCGGACGGGGCTCGTCGTGAGCGATGGCGTTGAGGACGGCCCGGTCGCTTGCTCGGTCGAAGGGAAGAGCGCCTGTGGCCATCTCGTAGAGGACGACGCCGAGCGACCAGACGTCCGTCCGGGCGTCGACCTCGTCGCCGCGGGCCTGTTCGGGGGACATGTAGGCCACCGTGCCCACCGTCGTCCCCGTGACGGTCATCCGGGCTTCGCCGGCGAGCTTGGCCAGGCCGAAATCGAGGATCTTGGCCAGTCCGTCGGAGGAGACCATGATGTTCCCCGGCTTGATGTCGCGGTGGACGATGCCGTGCTCGTGGGCCTTGGCCAGACCGTCGGCGACTTCGGACGCGATCCTGATCGCCTCGACCGGCGCGAGGGTCCCGCGGCCGAGCTTGTCCTTCAGACTTTCGCCCTGATAACACGCCATGACGATATAAAGGCCGCCGTCCTCGGCTTCGTCGACCTCGTGGATGGTGCAGATATTCGGATGGTCGAGGCTTGACGCAGCCCGGGCCTCATGGATGAAACGCTCCCGGGCTTCGGCGTCCGCGGTCAGTCCGGGCGGCAGGAACTTGAGGGCGACCGTCCGTTTGAGGCGGAGGTCCTCGGCCTCGTAGACGACGCCCATGCCGCCGCTGCCGAGCTTGCGGACGATGCGGTACTTGCCGGCCACGGTCTGCCCGGGCTGGACCTCGGCGGTGGGAACCTTCAAAGTTCTGGTCGGGACATCCCCCATTTTTCCCTCCGATCGGCTGACGGGAAGAATAACAACTCCGGGGTCCGTAGTCAAATCCCGAGAAGAGTCACTTCGCCGCCCGGATCGCGGTTCACCGATTCCGCGGCAGGGTGACGGAACTCGCCCCTTTCCCCAGGAATACGGGGCCTGAACGAAGTACCCGTTGCCGGCGATGCGGGTCCCGGCGATACACCTTGAGTCCCGTCGTGTACCAAGCATCCGTCGTCTGATCGAGCCTGAAGGGGATGTCTCTCGCCAGGTTCGCAGATGACGTGAAGGACGTGGTCCCTCTCGCGGGCTGCCGCGAAGGCCTAGAAGGCCGGGAGCTGAATCCGATAGCCGAGCGGCATGAATAGTCAGCGGTGCCCGTGGAACGTGAAGGCCCACTCGGGTGGCACATAGAGCTGATGGGTTTTAGCCGACATGCGTGAATTCTCTTTTTTCCGGTTTTACTATCGCAACATGTCCGCCGATGTCCGTTTACGAAACATTGGTCTCGTTCACGAGGACCAGGCCGTTCTCGCGAATGAGCGAGCGCAACTCCGGCAGAAAGCCCTGGATGTCCTCCTGGTCGGTCGAAGTAACATCGAAGGACATGAACGAGGGCGTCTTTTGCCTTGCGCCTTGCACGGTGGGCACTTCTATGCGCAGATTGATGAAGTCATACGGTTTTTCTTTGATGAGTTCCTCCATCCGGATCAGGAAACGCTTTTCGCCGAATTCACCCGCTACCTCGAAGCGCACGTGCGTGGTCAGCTTAGCCACCGCGTCTTCCGCGACGGCCCGCTCTTTCAACGCGTCCATTTTGGCTTTTTTCGCCTGGGCTTCCCGACGCACAATCCCGAAGATCTTGTGCTCGCGCTCCAGCTTCCAGATCATGTCGCGATCGGGAAAACGGATGGCCTCTACTGGGCAGACCGTGCCGCAGGTGCTGCAGCCGACCATGCAACTCATGGCGTTGACCGGCACGGCTTTGTTGTCCCGAATTTCATAAACGCCGCGCCCGCAGGTCGTGTAGCATAACGAACAGCCGATGCAGGCGTCGGCATCCACGGTCGGGAACCAGGGGATATCCCGGCGGGGGATTCCATGCCACATTTCATCTTTAACCATTGCCAGTCTCCCTTAAAAAGATAGGTTTTTCTTTTGTTAATGAAACGTCTCGACGTGGTTCTCGAGACGGCCCGCGCTCGCCGTCTTGCCCGGCCTTCCCGGCAAGATCAGATAGGCGCAGGGTAGGAACGCGAGTGTCATGAAGATGCTGAACACCAATCCGCCGATGACCGCCACGGCCATGGGCACGAGCATGTCTCCGCCCTCGCCAATGTTCAGGGCGAGCGGCAAGAGCCCGAAGATGCTGGTCGTGAGCGTCATGAGAATCGGTCGCAGTCGGACGGAGGAGGCCTCGATGATCGCCTCTTTCAGGGACCGTCCTTGAGTGCGGAGCTCATTGATGAACTGGACCAACACGACGCCGTGGTTGACCTCGTTTCCGGCCAGGATGATCACGCCGATAAACACGGTGGCGCCGATCGGGAGTTTCGCGAGAAGAAGCGCCACGGCCATGCCGATCAACGTCAACGGGACGCGGACCATGATCAGAAAGGGCTGGACGAACGACTCGAACTGAATGGCCAGCACGACGTAGGCGAAGAAGAGGGCAAAGAACAGGACGAGACCCAGGCTGCGGCGGTTCTCGGCCATCATCTGGGCCTGCCCTCCAAAACCGATCTCCACTCCCGAAGGGCGCTCCATCGCGCCCACAACGGCTCTCGCCCGCGAGGTGGCCTCTCCGACGCTCACGCCGGCCGAGTCGGCCCGGACGATGACCTCTTTCGCCTGGTCCTCGCGGACGATCTCCACGGGCCCCGTGGCCCGTTCGACCGAGGCCACATCGCGCAGCATGATCGGCGTGCCGTTCCGCTGGGCGATCACAAGACCTTCCAGGTCCTCCTTGCCGGCGATCCGGGCTTCCGGGACCATGACGCGGATGGGATAGTACTCGCTGCCTTCCCGGTACTGGGTCGCCACTTCGCCGCGCACCAGGTTACGAAGGGTCAGCGCCACATCCTGAACCTCCACGCCCATGGCTGAGGATCGGGCCCGGTCCACGTAAACCCGGTACTCCGGCTTGGTCAAGTCCATGGACAGGTTGATGTTCCCGAGCCCCGGCGTCCCGCGAAGAGCTTCGGCTGCGTCCCGAGCGAACGTGAAAAGAGTTTGGATATCATCGCCCTTGACCTTGACTTCGACTTCCTGGGTCCCGATCTGCCGGATGCCCTTGACCTTCATCTGCATGACGTTGACCCGCCCTCCCGGCGCGGGGACCTGCCGGGCCAGGGGCCCGATTTTCTTGACGAACTCCGCCGTCGAGATTTTTCTCCTGCTCTTTGGCACGAGCTGGATGTCCACCTCTCCTTCATAAGCGATCTCGAGAGTGGCCAGACCCCACACCCGGCCCCCTGCGAGGCTGAAGATGCTCTCGATCTCCGGCAAACCCTGAATCTTCTCCTCGATAGCGGCCTGAATCCGGTCCATCTCGATGACCGAAGTCCCTGCGGGCATTAACAGCTTGACCATGACCCGGCCGTCGTCAACTTTGGGGAGGAGTTCAGACCCCGCCCGGCCGAGCATGACCAGGCTCATTACAAAAAGGAGAAGTGTCGCCGCGACCACAAGGTACGGGACCTTAAGCAAACGGCTGAGCCAGCGCTTATACAAGCCGGACAACCGGTCCATCAGCCGTTCCATGACGGCGGCGCCCCGCCGGCCCGAGGTGTGAACTCCGAAGAAACGGGCGGCCGAGGGGGTCACGGTCAAGGCCGTCACGAGTGATACGATGAGAATGCCGGCCACGACGAAGACGAGCTCGCGGAAAAGCAGGGCCGTCAGACCCGGGACGAGAAGGAACGGCAGGAACAGGGACAGGAACGTCAGCGTCGCGGCCAGGACGGCCCCGGCGACCTGACGGGTCCCTTCCATGGGCGCGTTGGCCGCCTCGTCCCCCTCGGCCTTACGGGTGATATTCTCCACCACGACGATCGAGTTGTCGATGACCACCCCCATAGCCACCACCAGCCCGCCGAGAGAGAAAATATTGAGCGAAAACCCGGCGATTTTCATGAGGAAAAAGTTGGCGAGCACGGTGAGGGGCAGAGCGACGAGCATGACGGCCACCTGGCGGAACCGCCCCAAGAACGCGTAGACCACCAGGATGACGAGGACCGCGGCGATCAAGGCGGAATCCCGGACGCTCTTGATGGCCGCCATGATGTAATCGGCCTGGTTCTCGACGACCCCGAAATGGATGTCCGGGGGAATGATGTCGCGCAGCTCTTCGAGCCGCCGGTTCACCGCCCGGGCCACCTCGACGGTGTTGGCCTCGGCCTGCTTGAGCACGGCCAACTTGACGCAGGGGTCCCCGTTGAAACGCGTGATGACCCGCGCCTCCTCATGACTGTCTTCGACGGTGGCCACGTCGCGAACATAGACGATTCGGCCGCCGAGGCCACGGGCCACGGCGACGTTGCGGATCTCGTCGAGATTCTCGAATTCACCCATCGTCCGGGCGATGATCTCCCGTGTCTCGACGGTGACCCGCCCGGCGAACGTTTCGAGGTTCGAAAGCTGCAGCGCTTTGCCGACCTGTGCGGGCGTCAAGCCCATGCCGCGCAGGCGGTCGGGATCGAGATGGATCCTAATCTCCCGCTTCAGCCCTCCGACAATCTCCGCGCCGGCCGTTCCTTCCACCGTCGTCAACCGGTCCTGGAGCCAGTTGTCGGCCCAGTCCCGGAGCCAAACGAGGCTGCGCTCGGGGGAGGAAAGCGTTACCTCCATGACAGGGAGCTGCGAAGGATCGGCCTTCATGATGATCGGCGGGTCCATGTCCTTGGGCAGCTCCCGGGTGACGCGGCCGTAGGCGGCCATCACGTCCTGGTAGGCGACATCCACGTTCGTGCCGTAGCGGAAGTTCACGAGAAGCGTGTACATCCCCTCCGTCGTCGTGGACTCCAGGTAGTCCAGGCGGTCGACGGTCGCCATGACCCGCTCCAAGGGGTCGGCGATGTTGGTATCGATTTCCTCCGGTGTGGCGCCCCGCCAGTAGATATGGATCTTGACCATCGGGTAGGTGATGTCGGGGAGATAATCCACGGGAAGCGTCACGAGCCCGAAAACGCCCAGCATGAAGACCGCGGCCATGAGGACGGCCACGGCGACGGGACGGGACAGGGCGGTCCGGGTGATACTCATTTGTCTGGGCTTCCGGCCTGACTTGTCGCACCGCCGGACTTGGCCGTCTTCGGACCTTTTCCCGATAGGGTCACCGGAACGCCGTCCTTGAGCTTCTCGAATCCCTGAAGAACGATCTTCTCCCCCTCCTGAACGCCTTCCGTGAGCTCGACCCAGCCGCCTCCTTCGAGCCCGGCCGTAACCTTACGTTGCCGCGCGATATCGCCTTCCACGACGAACACGGTCCGGCTGCCGTCCGGACGGATTGCGATGGCTTCGGCAGGGACAGCAAGAACGTCATGCCGTTCCGCAAGCGTGAAAGTCGCCCGGGCGAGCATCCCCGGCAGCCAGCGGACATCACAGGTTTTCCCTTCCGGTACAACTTCGACGTCCGCAGTCCGGGTGGCCGCGTCGATCTGCGGCCGGATCCGTCTGATGTAAGCGATGCACCCGGCGGCGCTCGCGTCCGCGTCCGACCGGAGCCCGACCTTATGGCCTTCGGCAAGACGGCCGAGAGCGATCTCCGAAACCGGGACCAGGGCATGGAGCGTCCGCGAAGCCACGGCGAGCAGCGGGGTTCCGTTCTTCACGACATCGCCGAACTCGACGCTGCGTTCGAGGATGTAGCCGTCGAAAGGCGCCTTGACCTCGGTATCCGCAAGCTGAGCCTCCAGGCCGGCTATTCTCGCCCGGGCCCGCGCCTCGGCGGCGTCGAGCCGCAAGACGTCCGTTTCGGATCTCTCCAGGCGCTCCTTGCTGATCCCTTGACGCTCGAAGAGCGCACGATCCCTATCCAGCACCCGACGCCCATCCTCCAGCTGCGCCCGGGCGGCCAGGTGGTCCGCGCGCGCCTCTTCCAGCGCTGCGGCGAGGCGCGAAGGGTCGATCTTGACCAGGACCTGCCCGCTCCGCACGGCGGCGCCTTCCCGGACTTCAAGGGCGATGACTTCTCCGTCCACTTGGGCGGCCAGACGTGCCGACCGGTCCGGTTCGATCGTCCCCGTGAGCGTCAGCTCCGACCGGACCGTGCGTCTGGCGATCTCCTTGGCCACCACCGCGACGGCAGGTTTTGCCGGTTGGTCTGTCTTGCGAGAGCAGCCCGAAATCGCTAGGACCGCGACTGCTGCCCCGATGACAAGGGAACGAATACCCGCTTTCATTGTCTGTCTTCCTTTCCTGCCGTCAGCGCCTTCTCCAAGTCGCGGCCCGCCGCCCAGGCTAAGGCGATGGTGGTGTAGGCGACATCATGGCGGGCTTGGGCAAGAGCCAATTCGGCGTCCAGGAGCGCGGCCTGAGCGTCCAGGACATCGTTAACGGCCGCCCGGCCCAGCTCATAGTTCGTCCGTTCGATCTCGAAAGCCTCCCGGGCCTGCTCGGCCGCTTTAAGGGCGACGCGCTCGCGGTCGGCGGCTTCGGCCTGAGCCGCGGCCTCCCGCCGAACTTGCTCCGTCACTTGCAGCAGGCCCGCCCGTTGGCGCTCCTGTGCTTCTTTTAACAGAGCTTGGGCTTGGCGCCGCCGGGCTCCAAGCTCTCCGCTCGTCCATAAGGGCACCTTGAGAGTCAGCCCTCCCATTAAAAAGTCTTGATAGGCCGGGGACGGAGTGTCGGCCGGGAAGACAACGCTGCGGGCCGTCCACCGGCCGAAGGCTTCCAAGCTTGGCCAGCGTTCCGCGTTCACCTGATCCAGCTCGGCCTGGCGGCGGGCGACTTCTTTTCGCAAAGCATTGAGTTCGGGACGCCGGTCGGCCGCTTCGTCGAGGAGGTTTTCCGTATCCGAGACCTCAAGAGCCGGCAAGGTCGGAATGCCGACGACCCGGGGTGAAGGCTCCCGGAGGTCTCGCCCCAGCAGAACCGCCAAGTGTAAAAAGATCAAGTCGCGGTCCATCTCGGCCTTGGAGCGGCGTTGTTCGACGGCCGCGACCCGGACTTCGACTTTGAGCAGGTCCAGGGGCGCGATCCGTCCCACGTCCTTCATGGCACCGGCAACCTTTTGTTGCTCTCTTAAGGCGTTCAGCGACGCGTCGATCGCGTCAATGACGGTTTGTTGCTCGGTGGCCGCCAAATAGGCGGCCGTTACATTGAGGATCAGATCCTGGCGGGAACCGAAAAGATTGAACCGGCTCGCCGCGGCGGCCAGCTCCGCCGCCCGTTGCCGGGCCACAAGGCGGCCGCCGGCGAAGAGCGGAACCCGGACTTCGGCCACGGCTTGGGCGATATCGTTGTCATAGCGCAAGACTTCGCCTTGGTAGCTCGGCTGCATGAGCCTTTGCGGCCGGTCCGAATAGCTGTAGTCCGAAGCGAGATCCAGTCGCGGGAAGCGCGTTGCGCGGGCGGCTTCGGCCGCGTAACCCGTGGCGGAGGTGCGGGCGGCGTCGGCGGTCAGCCCCGGATTATGGCTGAGCGCTTCTTGAATGCACTCGGACAACGTCATCGGCCTGGCGGCCGGGCCTTTTTCAACGGCCGCGGCCGTCAGACACGTCAAAGCGAACACCGCAAGGGCGGTCAGCGCCGCGCCCGGACTAGATCGCCAAATCATAGACGCGCTCCACGAGCACCGCCAGGGCATCAAGGGCCTTTTTCATGTCGGATCCGGCGCGGACCGTCTCGGCCACGGCGTCGGCCGAACGCGAAAGCTCCGGCAGAGCCTCCAGGTACGCTTCGCGGTTCGAGGTGACCGGAGGCGGGGCCAGCAAAACGGCATCCCGGGCGGCCAGGATCTCTTTGATAAGCGCCCGTGCTTCGTCCGGTTTCCCCGCTGTCAGAAGGCCCCTGGCAAACCCGACCTTCTTGCGCAAAACGGACATGGCGTCGATGGCCAAGGTCACTCCGTTCGCTTCGTGCATGGTCGTGAGCAGGTTACACGCATGAGCGCAGGAAAGAAGGGCGGACCGCCATTCTCCCGCGGTGATTTCTTTCCGCATGCGGGCGATGTTAATGCGGATGTCCTCCAACCTCTGGGCCCATGACGGGTCACCGGCGTACCCTTCGGGAATCACCTCGGAATATTCCCTGGCCAGGCTTGTCCAGAGTTTCTCGGCCTGGGCGATATCCCCGGCCGTGGCTTCCTTAAGGCCGAGCAGTTCGGTGACGGCCGCCTTGGCGATCTGCTGGACACCTTGGCAGGCCGCGCGCATGTGCCGCCGGGCCTCCGAAACTTGCTGATCAAATGACTGGCCTGAAATACTAGCGGTGCCGGCAAAAAGAAATGCTGTCGCAAGAATGGCAAGTTTTTTCATCATAATCCTCCTTCCTCGTTACGGGTGCTCCACCCCATCCTTAAGCCAGGCGAGCGCCTCGGCCGCCGTGTCGTTGACCGTGGCCATTTTCATCAGACGCGACACGAGGACCGCTTCGACGATCTCGGCTTCGGTCGCGCCCTCTTCTTTGGCCAGCTTCGTCCACATCAGCGTACACGTGCTGGATTGAAGCGCGGCCGCCACCCCGATGCCGACGAGGAACTTGACCTTGAGCGGCAGGGCCTGGAACCGCGGGTCATCCATGATGGCCGCCCGATGTTCCATGTAGGTCTTGGCCCCAGCCGGAGAAACGGCCTTCAGCAATTCCATGGGTGTCGGTTTCGTGTCGTTACTCATGAGGAATCTCCTTTTTATTAAGATTCTCGAAGACCGCTTTCGCTCGTGAGCGCCCGACGGCTCTGTTCGCAAGGGACTCAAGCGCAGCGAGCAGCGGTTCGAGCCGCGCCCCCGGGAAGCCGAGAACGGATTCATGCGGCCCGAGGTCGGTCGCCTCGCGGCAGCCGTAGCATCCCAGGGAAAAATTGAGGCGTTGTTCAAGGTAGGGGATTATGGTCGCATCCACGCAGGTCGCCTGGAGAACGGCGGTATCGCCGCGGCGGCGCTCGCCGCCTGCCACGTTGAGGTCGGCGAGTGCGAGCCACATGAGAGCCTCCGGCGGACCTTCGACCACGACCACGTCGGGGATGGCTCTGACCGCGCTGAGGGGCGCGGCCGCGATCAGCGTCACGCGTCCGGGCTCAAGGCGCGGCATGCCTTCGAACATCCTCCGACCCGTTCCCGGATCACCGACGATGCCGAACCCGACAAGCCCCTTGCCGGTGGCGAGCCCCTCCGGGAGCGGTCGAAAACCGAAGGCCGCCGCGGCCGCCGGACAGGCGAGCTCGTCCGGGGCGAGCGCGACCGATTCCCCGTGCCGGGCATGCATGAGAAGCTGGCAGTAGCGATGGCCCGTGACGCTCTTGAACGATTTGGTCGGAAGCGCGCTCTTGGGATCCAGGAGGAAGACGGCGACGGGCTCTGTGTCGATGCCCAGGATCTCAACCAGGCGCCTCGCCGCCGCGTTATCCATGGGGATTCTCCGCAGGCGTCGGACCAGCCTCGCTCTGAACCCTCATCGTCCCGCCCTTTCTTTCAACACTTGGGTAGCGCAGGCGAAGAAGTTCAGAACGCAGGGCGTGAGCAACTCGTAATAGACGACATTTCCGTCACGCCGATCACGCACAATACCGTGCGCTCTCAACGTCGACAGGTGCTTGGAGACGGTCGACTGGTCCAAGCCGACGAACCTGGTGAGTTCGCCCACGGAGCATTCTCCCTTGGCCAAGCGATCCACGATCTTCAGCCGCGCCTCGTTGGCCAGGGCCTTTAGCAACTGTGCCTGAATGCGGAAGATGCTGTTCTCTTTCATGCGCTCCTCCAAATCGTCCGGGGACAGTATATGGTAATATGGCCATATTGTCAAGAAACGAACGTCGGGAAACCGCCAGGCGCTTCATCAATTGCTGTGAGATGAAGCTGGAACGCCGAGCGCGGGCTGTTTTCAGGCCCGTATCTTCAGCCCCCCCCTATTAAGCACGCAGGAAAAATCGCAGTTTAGCCGATATATTATTTCCTTTTGCAAACAAACATCTCGTTAATATCTGTCTTCCCCTTCCTGATTGATTTGGCATATTGCTTTAATTGTCTTTCAACATCTGGGAGAAATCTTGTGTCAGGCGCGTGCTCATACTCTCTTCTGCCTCTGGCATGAAGATCCGAAATCACAACCAGCCCTCCCTTCTTACATACTCTGAACATCTCATTTATGGCTTTGGGCATATTTTTCATGTGGTGCAAAGAATGATAAGAAAAAACAGCGTCAAAGCTCTCCTTTTTAAAAGGCGTCTTTATAGCATTGATTCGCCTTGCTTGAAACGAGCCCTTAAACTTCTTGCCAGCGGCTTCTTCTCTGCTTTTATGGACCGCCAACGGGGAAGAATCAATGCCCGTTACGTCAAATCCTCGTTTCGCTAGATAAAGGGACATGCATCCGCAGTCTCCCATGCCCACATCCAGAATTCGTCCCTTTCTGAGTCCAGAAAGTTTCAATAATTGTCTTCTGCCTTCCAGATCATCCATAGACATCTTAGGTAGACTCCTTTCGATCTGGCCAGGGCAATTCCCCCGGGCTCCTCATTAAGTGCCGCAACTTAGCTTTTATCGTATGGCCGGAATCAGCAGCAGGGACACGCCGGCATGCCTGGCGATATTATGGCTCACGCTGCCGAGGAAAATTTCGCGGATGTATCCCTTTCCCTGGCTGCCCATGATGATGAGCGAATAGTTTCCGGTTGCGGCCTCGTGCAGAATTTCCGCCGTCGGTATCCCATAGGGCATTTTCATCTGGATGCTACGTGCTCCCTTTTTCTTAAGTCGTTCCCTTAGCATTTCGATTCTTTCCGCATCGATTTTGTTAAATTCATCGAGTTTTTGCGAAAGATGCTTATCGATCTTAGTTTTGTCTTGGACGTGCATGATGGTGACCGATGGACACCCGGTTTCAACCATCTTTTCAACGTGATCGAAGGCCCGCTGCGCGGTGTCGGAAAAATCGGTGCAGTAGAGGATATTCTTCAGGAAGTCCGAGCATGAAACCTCAACGCAGGTCTCACTAGCATTTTTCACAATGCGCGTTTTGACCAGCAAAAGAGGCCGCGTAAAACTGTGAAGCACCTCCGAGGCGGTGCCGCCGAGCTTGAACAGCACATGATCCGCCATGCTCTCGCCGTGAGATCCCATGACAATCACCGAGGCGTCCTTCTCGTCCGCGACCCGGCGGATCTCCTCCGATGGGACGCCCGGCGCCAGTTCGATGACCGCATCAAGTCCCTGGGCCTCGAGTTTCTTTTTCTGCTCGAGCAGAAAGGGTTCGACCTTCGACGCGATGAGGTATTTGAGATCGTCAAGATACCGTATCCCCAAGGCGTACGTGAGAAAAACCTTTTTCACGCCGAGCCTTTTTAATCCGATGACGCATTCCACAAGGGCATTCGAAGCTGGCGACAAATCCGTCGCCAAAACGATGGTCTTGAACATGATTATCCTCCTTATATTTCCATGGCTATTTCTTCAACGCGGAAGTATCTCTTTTTGAAATACAGCGCCACGTTCACCAGCCCAATAAGCACCGGCACCTCTACGAGCGGCCCGATGACCGCGGCGAATGCCACACCCGAGTTGATGCCGAAGACGGCCACGGCAACGGCGATGGCCAGTTCGAAATTGTTGCTGGCCGCCGTAAAAGAGAGGGTCGCCGTGATCGGATACCCGGCCCCGATCCTCTTGCTCATGAAGAAGCTCACAAGAAACATCACCACGAAATAGATGAGGAGCGGAATAGCGATCCGGACAACATCGAGGGGAATCTTGACAATATAATCGCCTTTCAGGCTGAACATGACGACGATGGTGAAGAGGAGCGCGATCAGCGTAATCGGGCTTATTCTCGGGATGAATTTCGTCTGGTACCATTCCTTACCTTTGACCTTGATGAGGGTGAAACGGGTGATCATCCCGGCCAGGAACGGAATGCCCAAGTAAATTAAAACGCTTTCCGCGATCTGGCCGATGGTGATGTTTACGGTACTCCCTTTGAGGCCGAAGAGCGGTGGCAGGACGCCTATGAAAAACCAGGCGTAGACGCTGAAAAAGAGCACTTGAAACACGCTGTTGAAAGCCACCAACCCCGCGGCGTATTCCGTATCGCCCTTGGCTAGATCGTTCCAGACGATGACCATGGCGATGCAGCGCGCCAGCCCGATCATGATCAAACCGACCATGTATTCGGGATACCCCCTGAGAAAGGTGATGGCCAGAAAAAACATCAATACGGGGCCCACGATCCAGTTCTGTACCAAGGAGAGGCCAAGCACCTTCCAATTTTTAAAGACATCGCCCAGTTCCTCATATTTGACTTTTGCCAGGGGCGGGTACATCATCAGGATCAGTCCGATGGCGATGGGGATGTGGGTGGTTCCTACGCTGAACTGAGCATTAAACGAGGCCACTGTGCCGGGAATCAAATAGCCGATAAGCACTCCCAGGGCCATCGCGGTAAAAATCCAGAGCGTGAGATAGCGATCGAGAAATGAAAGTTTTTTTGATACGGATTCAGTCATACGAAATCTCTTTCACGATCATGATCGCTAACGACCTTCCTTTAGCTCTCTCCTGAGTTCCACGCCGGCCCGGGTCGCCATCGTCAGGACAGGACACCAAACCGGGGGAATCTCCGGGTCTTCGGCGCCTGAGGCCAAGCGCTCAAAACCGGCTCGCAACTTTCGCAAGTTGACGGCGCTGGCGCCGAACATGATGCCCATTCCGGCCATGACCGAAACTAGCGACCAAATGACGGCCGGTCCCCAAGCTATTAACCGGCCGAGAGTGGATCGGATCCCGGCGGCGGCCAGGAGGGAAGAAACGATCCAGAGCCCCAGGACCACGGCATAGGCGGGGATATTCTTCTTGGAAACCAGCGGATATTTTTGTGTCACCCTCTTCTCCTTTAAGTCAAGCTTTCAATTTATCGCCGGGCTTTCTGGGCAGCATTCCCTCTGGAACAGCGATTCCGCGACCTGCTTCAATTTCGGCAGTCCGATGATCTCGTCATCGAACATGGGGATCTTGAAGACGGGTAATTCAAACAGATTTTTGGCGATCTCGAGGTAGTGTTGCTGCATCGCGGCTCTTCGGTGGAAGAAGTCCGAGCTCTTGTCGCCGTTCTCAAGCACGTTGTTCGCGATAACCGCCTGAACACCGATCCCGGCCAGGCTCAAATCATCCAATGTTCGTTTGGCTTCGTGGATCGGCGTGTACTCGGGATAAAAGACAAGCATGAACGCGCTGGTGGCGGGATCTTTGAGCTTTCCAAGGAGCGACTCGAGCTTTCTCTGCGCTTTATTGGCGGCGCCTCCCTCCTTTTTGATTTGGACCATCAATTCCACCTGCCGCGCATAATCATATGGAAGCTCCAGGAGCCTGAGCGTGTGCCCGGTTGGCGCCGTATCGAACACGATGTAATCGAAATCGCGGTTTTTAACGATGCCCGCGAATTCTTCGAAGACGGCCATCTCTTCCGTGCAGGGCGACTCCAATTCCTCCTTGAGCGCGACGAGCATGTCATCGGAATATCCCGACCGTACCGCGTCGTCGATGATCTTCTTTTTATATGTTTCCACGCTTTTTTTCTGATCGATGCGGGCGGCGCTCAAATACGGCAGGGCCTTTGTCTGCCCGATCGTGTTCCCGATCGGTTCATCGAGCACATGCCCGATGTGGGCTGCCGGGTCGGTCGTGACAAGAAGCGTCTTATGCCGGTTGCCCGCGAGATGCGCCGCCACGGCGCACGCGGTCACGGTTTTTCCCACGCCGCCCTTGCCGGTGATGATCACGATCCTCGTGTCGCGCTTTTTTTGGATGATATGGGTCAGAGCATCGCCGTCCGCGAACTGATCAAACGTCCCCGGCTGAGGGAAGCTTTCCGTGACGGCGGTCTTTTTCCCCTCGAACACGACGCCGGCGAAGTCCGTGATGGCCCGCAGGCCCTTGATCTCGCCGCTTTGAAGGCCCACTTTATTCGAGGGATAGGGTAGGGCTTTTTCGATCATTCCGAGATATCGTGACTGCACGGCGGACAAGTTCGCGTATCGACTATGGATGATTTCATCGTCCGGGTATATTCCGTTTACGATCACGCGGAAATTCCGTATGCCCAGCGTGTTCAGCTCGTCGCGGGCGCGCAGGGTCTCGGCCAGAGAGGTCTTTTCCGGCTTCAGGACGAGATAAAACGTGGTGCGGGAACCTTCCCGCATCGCGGCGATGGCCCTGTCGTATTTTTCCTTCGCGCCCTGAATGGACGACACCGGGCCGATGCAGGTCTGCCCGGAGCCTTTCGCGCTTTCCTCGATGTGCTTCGACCAGTCCACCGGCAGCTCAAGCAGTCGGATGGTGTGGCCGGTGGGCGCCGTGTCGAAGACGACGAGATCGAATTCCTCGTTGACCAGAAAGGCGGTAAACCGGTCGAAGGTTGCGATCTCTATGGTACAGGCGCTTCGAAACTGCTCCTCGAGGACCTTCATGATGTCGTCGGGCATAACGCCGCGCATCGGCCCGATGACCTTTTCCCGGTATTCCTCCGCGGCCGCATCGGGATCGATGTCCATAGCGGATAGATTCTGTATGATCGGCGTGATCGTGTGCCCGATCCGCGTTTCGAAAATGTCTCCCAGGTTGCTGGCCGGGTCGGTCGAAATGATTAGGGTTTTTTTCCCCCGCATGGCGTTGTAAACAGCCGTCGTGGCGGCCATCGTGGTTTTTCCCACGCCGCCCTTTCCAGAAAAAAACAGATATTCAGTCATCGATGTCTTCTCCACTTTCCAGCAAGGCATTCGCCAATTCGTAAATGTTCTTAATGGGCACCTCTTTTACGGTCTTGGCCATCTCCAGCGCATAACGCATATCATCAACGGCAATCCCAAGCTCACGGCATTTCTTATAGTGATACCGGAGGCATGGAAAGCAGTTTCCGGCCATGGCCGCGCCCAATGCCACGAGCTCTCTTGTCTTTTCATCCAGAGGCATAGCGTCTCTCTGTTTGATAGAAATGATGAGGTTAGCCGCAACAGCCGGTTCCGCCGCCACCGCAACACCCGCCGGATGGGGCTCCGCCCCCGGTTTTCTTCCCGAAGAAGTTCACTCCAAAAAATTGTTGGCGGATGTCTTCGGAGTCGCAATTCGGACAGATCGTCTTCGCGTTCTTTTTTTCCTCTATCGTCATCCTTTTTTCAAAGACATGGGCGCACCGCCGGCAGAGATATTCATACGTTGGCATTTAGATCACCTCTTTTAGAAGTTCTTCATATTTCGGATATCGGCCTTTGATGACCAATTTTCCTTCGACAAGAGTGATGGGCAGCGATTCCTTACCCTCGGACAGGATGATATCCTTGACGACGGGATTGTTCATGAACCGCTTGGGTTGCTGGTTGAGGGCGATCCTCTCCGCAGAGAATCCGGCCTTCTTGAGCTTCAGGATCGTTTCCTGTAAGGCCGCGAGGTCCGGATCAGGAGCGGGCCCGCATACTCCGGTGGGGCAGCACAACGGCGGCTCGTAAATCTCGATGATCTTCAAGACGCGCTCCTTGATATCGCCATATTTGTCTGACAGTCGCCGGCCTTTTCCTTCTTTTTAAGGAGGGCCAAATCATGCCGATAAACGTCCAGGCTCCTTAAAACACCGTGCACGAGTTCATCGACGTATTTCAGCCCGCGGGACTTGTCGAGGGAATAAAAAGACCACTGAGCGATTTTCTTGTCCCGCACAAGCTCGGCATTTCTTAAATAGGCCAGGTGCCGCGATATTTTTGTCTGGGTTGTGCCGAGAATATCCCCAATGTCGCATACGCAAAGCTCACGCTCATAAAGGAGATTGATGATACGCAAGCGCGTCTCATCGGTGAGGGCGTTAAGGGCTTTCAAATAATTATCCATATCGGCGGCCTCCACATCTTAGAAGATCATATGTGCAGCGGATCTCTATAGCGTCATTATTCGTGGTCATACGCATATGCACATAAGCAATAATAGGCCCTATGGCCGTGTTTGTCAAGGAGTCAAATTAATTGAAACTCGCCCATATTTACGTTTCCAGATGGCTCGGGATGTATCTGCGTGAAGGAAGGAGACTTAGACCAGCTGTGCTCGGAAGCGCAGGTCACCCTTCGCGGAGCTTTCTTATGACTTCCATGATCGCGTCGATGTCCGGGAAAGAAATGGCTCCTACGGGGCACAAGCCCTGGCAGCCGCTGCACCCGACGATGCAATGGAACGGCAGATCAACCTTGGCGATGTCGTTCTTCTCGTTCCATGTAAAAACGCCGTGTTGACAGAATTGAAAGCATATCCGACAACCGTTGCACCTTTCTTTGTCGATCGAGGGATACCAGGGTATTTTTTCTCTCGGGACGGAGTTTGATGTCATCGGTGTTCTCCGAAAAGTTTGAGCTAAAAAACGATGTTGAACAAGAATCCGACGATCATGATCCCCGTCCCGACGATGCCGACGAAGATGAGGATCAAGGGCAGCTTCAAAACCTTTTTCAGGATGATCGTTTCCGGAAGCGACAGGCCGATGACCGACATCATGAAGGCCAACGCCGTCCCCAGCGAGGCGCCCTTTTCGAGCAGGGCCTGGACGATGGGGATGATGCCCGCGGCGTTCGAATAGAGCGGGATGCCGATCAGGACGGAAACCGGGACCGACCACCAGGCCGACTTGCCCATGATCGCGGCCATGAAGTTCTGCGGCACGTACCCGTGGACGGCGGAGCCGACGGCGATCCCGCCGACGATGAACGGCCAGACGCGGCCGACGACGTCCTTGACGGCGGCGAGCCCGGCCGCGACTCGTTCCTGGAACGGCGACAGACCATTCTCGTTGGCCGCTTTCTGGGCCTTGATCTCGTAGACCCAGGGTTCGACGAAACGCTCGAGCCTCAACCGGCCGATGGTCCAGCCCGCGGTTATTGAGATGATCAGTCCGGTGGAAACATAAAGGAGGGCGGTTTTCCAACCGAACAGGCCGAAGAGCAGGACGACGGCGACTTCGTTGATCATCGGCGCGGCGATCAGGAACGAAAACGTCACGCCGAGGGGAATGCCGGCTTCGACGAAGCCCAGGAAGAGGGGAATGGCCGAGCATGAGCAGAACGGCGTCACGATGCCCAGGGCCCCCGCCATGATATTGCCGACGAAGAGGGATTTGCCTTGGAGGATCCGCCGCGTCCTTTCGGGCGAGAAATAGGTCCGGACGATGCCGACCGCGAAGACGATCAGAACGAGGAGCATGAGGACTTTGGGAACCTCGTAAAGAAAGAAGCGCAGCGTTTCGGCAAGGCGCGACCCGGCGGGCATTTTCAATAGACCGAAGACAATGAGATCAGCGATCTTCTTTAGGTACAGATACAAGACGATCCAGGCGGGGAGCGATAATAATAACCACCATTTCCTACCCATCGGATTTTTCTTTTTTACGGGAACGGGGCAGTTTTCCATGATCACTTCCGTCAACCTAGAATACATGAAGATATTATCATATGTTATAATAATAATCAAGGAAGATCAGTAAAATCACTTCTGGGATTGGCACAAAGCTGGGAAATTCTTGACAACGCATGATATATATGAAAATATATTCATGTGAGGTAATAAAATGAAAGAGATCATTAAGGCTTTCAAAGCCCTTTCCGAGCCTACCCGCCTAAGGATCTTCCTTCTCCTCATGGAGCGCGATCTCTGCGTCTGCGAGCTGACGTTCGTCCTTAACATGTCGCAGTCCCGCATTTCCCACCAGCTCAGGCTCCTCAGGGACGCGGACCTGGTCGAGGATAAGCGGGAAGGACGGTGGATCATCTACAGCATTCCCCAGAACGTCAAGGACAACCTAGCGCCGTTTGTTCGGCAGTTCGCCGGTCCCGATCTGGCCGAGTCGGAATTCGTTCTTCGGGACATCGAGCGTCTCGCTGTGTGCGTCAGGGAGAACGTTCGGAAGGGGCACAGTGCGGAAACCTATCGATCCTCGGTCTGAAGCTCCGGAATCGAAAGAGGAGACGTAAATGGACATCAAAATACTCGGCCCCGGCTGCGCGCGCTGTGAAGACCTTATGAAACGGACGATCAACGTTCTGGCCGAGCTGAAAATCGCCGCGAATGTCGAAAAAGTGGCTGACATCAAACAGATGATGAGCTACGGGATCCTGTCGACTCCCGCCCTGGTCATCAACGGCAAAGTCAAGTGCGCCGGCCGCATCCCCCGGCCCGAGGAGATCAAGGGTTGGATCCTGGAGGCGCAAGCTTGAGAGCACACGCATTAGTCATTCCAAGATCGACTCATGCTCGGAGGAAAGCGGGCGACTGATGGGCGAAGGCGGCCGGGTCTATAGCGAAAAGGGTGAGATCGACGCGGTTCTCCGCCGCAGGGATCCCGGCGAATCTCGGACGAAAACGTATGGGGTTAACGTCGGGC
>Ga0315281_10002172_pt1 | contig 29128 bp, 24 predicted proteins | sample YL17G07_0_MG_FD_204540 | JGI IMG/M metagenome (GOLD analysis project Ga0315281, IMG submission 204540) | Sediment microbial communities from Yellowstone Lake, YNP, Wyoming, USA - YL17G07_0 | ecosystem: Environmental > Aquatic > Freshwater > Lake > Sediment | place: USA: Wyoming | collected...
CTTGATATGCCAGAAATGCCCCTGCACTTTCTCATGGACGATCTCGTCGTCGGAAACCGCGGTCTGGAGTTGGCAGTCCCAGTTGACGAGCCTGTTGCCGCGGTAGATCAACCCGTCGCGGAAAAGACGGAAAAAGGCCTCCCGGACCGCCCTGGTGCAGACGGCGTCCATGGTGAACCGCTGACGCAGCCAGTCGCAGGAGCAGCCCATGCTCTGCTGCTGGCGGATGATCCGCTCCCGGTATTCATCCTTCCAGGCCTGGATCTTGGCCACGAGCCCTTCGCGCCCGAGGTCATGCCGGGTCTTTCCCTCGTGCTCGAACAGCCGCTTTTCGACGACAGCCTGAGTCCCGATCCCTGCGTGGTCTGTGCCAGCCATCCAGAGCGTGTTGTCCCCCATCATCCGGTGCCAGCGGATGAGTAAATCCTGCATGACGTTGTCCATGGCGTGGCCCATGTGGAGAGCGCCGGTGACATTGGGCAGCGGCATCATGATGACATAGCTATTCTGCCGGCCGTCTGGAACCGCGGCGAAGGCGTCGGCGGCGAGCCAACGCGCGTAAATCTGCGTCTCGTATTGCTTATGTTCGTATCGCTTCGGGATTTCCTCGGGCATCGTTCAAATCCTTTAAAATGTTCCTATTCCTTTTATCATATCGAGGCCTGAAATTAAAGAGGACGGCTGTTAAAGGCCTTCGCGGCGGCGACATGAATAATTCAGACGAGGTGCCTGTTACCGAATTTTTATGCTTTCAATTCCCGAAGATCGATTTTCGCCATATCATCGGTGCCGAGTCCTTTTCTGGCACAGCCGGCGACATGGGTTGAAATGTCTCTGATTGGCTCCAGATTATGTTCTTTCCTTTTGGCCTCCAGAATATCGAGACCGATCCTGTCCATAGCCACCGGGTCCCGGCTGAAAAAGATCCGATTATCATAAGCCACTTGCGCTCCGGCGACGCTGACCGTGGATATTTTAGCGGCCTCGCCGATATGCAATACCATTTTATCTTTTAAACACGGCACGCTGAGGATCTCTGGAATGGCTTTGGTGCAGTAATCGATATGAAAACGGACCTTGTTTGTCGTGACGCCCAAGGCGATGTTTTTCGCCGCCCATGTCACGCCGCTGTCCTCATTGTGCTTGAGAACCGCGATATTGATGAGCTTGGTGATGTCCTTTGTGACGATATTGGACAGGCAGGATTTTTCTTCATCTTCAATGGTCACATCATTGAACATATCCCAGACTTCTTCGGCGATTTTCTTGATCCCTTCCCGATCGCTGTAATCCATGTACAATCGCCTGATTTCGGCGCTGTATTTCTTGGCTTTTTCATTTCCCTGCTGAATGAGCATCCACAGCCAGGTCACGGAATTAAAGATCTCCCGATGCGATCCCTCTTTCGTAAAATCTCGCTTGATGAGTTCCCTGTATTTTTTGAGAGTTCCGTCATCGAAGGAAACATAGACGTCTTTGTCATAGCCCTCAACCCAGGGCAAGACCGCTTCCGATACCATGGAGGTGCCATGGGCGCGGACTCCGGTCGTGCTTTTATTGATCTGAAGCCCTGTTCGGGCGACCTCCCGGTCTGTCCGGTCCCAGATGATGATATTGTTTTCTTTGACACCGACGCTTTTAAGCCCGGCGACCGTCTCGTTGATCGAAGCCAGGGACGAGGATATCTTCGGCGCGCCGATGCAATTGATCTTGATCCCGACCACGTCTTGGGGTGAGAACAAGGACGACCAGGCGTTCTCGAGTGTCTTTTGGCCCGTCAATTCCTTTAATCCCGCGGCAAACGTTCGGTGGACGGCCTCGGGATTGTACGCCCCTTCCTTGAGCATATCCTCGGCAGCGACGGAAATGACCCGGCTTTTTACAAAACGCTCTCCGTGACTCTTGGTTATGAACTCGCTGCCCCCAAAAATCGTGCCCCCAGCTATGATCGCGGAATTCTTTATAAATTCCCTTCTCGTCGGCATTGCTTATAATCCTTTCACAAATGGGATGGGTACCTACCCGTCCCAAGATATATTAATATTAGAAAATTCCTCCTATTTTTATCATACCGGGACACTCCTGGCAAACGCAGAGAATCGACGCTGCCAGGCGCAAAAGATTTTTTCTTATAAGGGGAAGAGATCTTCATCTATGAGTTTTCGGATGAAGCCAGGACCGTTCCCATGGGCTATTTCACCAGTTGCTTCATCCTGGTGGGAATTCGGCGCTCCAATTTGGGATAAGCCTCAATAAGCCTGATTATATCGGCTAAGTCTTTTTGCCTTTTGCTCCTGCGGCGCTGTTCGTCACAATAAGCCCAGATCTAAACGCCTCTCTAAGCAGAGAAACGATTCATGTCCCTAGCCAAAAAAATATATCTATTTCCAAAAATAATAATTTTGATTAAGATGGCTTTCAAGGCCTTGAAAAAGGAGGATTTCATGAAAAAAACAACGGTATTTTTCATCGTTATCTTAGTCCTGGCATCTGCCGTCGCATCCGGCCCGGCCACCGGCCGCAGCGGCTATTATCGCTACCCGGCGATCCACAAAGATGTCATCGTTTTTACCTCTGAGAGCGACCTCTGGACCGTGGGTCTTGAAGGAGGGATGGCCCGCCGTTTGACTTCCCATGCCGGGATGGAAAGCTATCCGGCCGTTTCGCCCGACGGCGCCACCCTCGCTTTTTCCGCCCAGTACGAAGGGCCGACCGAGGTTTATACGATGCCTTTGTCTGGCGGGCTTCCCGTCCGGCGGACATTCACCGGCCAAACCTCCATGGTCGTCGGCTGGACGCCCGACGGAAAAATTCTCTACAGCACGCAGAAATATTCGACTCTGCCCAACACCCAGCTTGTCGCCCTCGACCTTGGCTCCGGAATGGAAACCCTCATTCCGCTCAGCCAGGCCGCCGACGGCAGCTTCGACGCCTCCGCCCGCACGTTCTTTTTCACCCGCCTTCCTTTTCAAGGCAGCTATACCAAGCGCTACAAGGGCGGAACCGCTCAAAATCTCTGGAAATACGCCGACGGGAGTGCGGAAGCCGTCCCCCTCACCGCCGACTATCCGGGAACGAGCAAGAACCCGATGCTCTGGCAGGGCCGCATCTATTTTGTCTCCGACCGGGATGGGACGATGAACCTGTGGTCGATGGATCTCGAAGGCCGTGGACTCAAGCAGCACACCTTCCACAAAGGCTTCGATATGAGCTCCCCATCGCTTTCCGACGGCCGGATCGCCTACCAGCTCGTGGCCGACCTTCACATCTATGAGATCAACTCCGGCAAAGACCGCAAAGTCGAGGTCACTCTTCCTTCGGATTTCGACCAGCTGCGGGAAAAGTGGGTGGCGAAGCCCCTGGAGTACCTGACTGCGGTTCACCTCTCCCCGTCGGGAGATAAGGTCGTCCTTATCTCCCGGGGCCAGGTCTTTGTTGCGCCCGTCGGCGACGGCCGATGGGTTCGCGTCAGCCGCAAGGAGGGGATTCGAAACAGGAACGCCCGCTTCTTTCCCGACGGGAAAAACCTCATGGTCCTTTCCGATGAGAGCGGCGAATGGGAGTTTTATAGAGTTCCGGCCGACGGACTCGGCGCCGGACGGCAGCTCACGAGCGGGGCCAAAGTCATCTGCTTTGACGGAATTCCTTCGCCCGACGGACGGCGTCTGGCCTTCGCCGACAAGGATAACCAGCTCTGGATTGCCGACGTCGAGAAGCAGTCCTTGAAAAAAGTCGCCACGAACGATAATGAAATGTTCAGCGACTTGGCCTGGTCTCCGGACGGCCGTTGGCTCGCCTATCTCCAGACAGCCGACAATCAGTTTTCCGAGATTATGGTCCTCAACGCCGAAACGGGCGCGGCAATGGAGCTCACCAACGACCGCGTCGACTCCTCCAGCCCCGCTTGGAGCCCCGACGGGAAATGGCTCTATTTCCTCTCCGACCGCTATTTTCAGAGCGCCGTCGGCAGCCCCTGGGGCGCCCGGCAGCCCGAGCCGTATTTCGACAAAACGACCAAGGTTTACGCCATCGGTTTGTCCGCCAAAGAGACTTTCCCTTTCCTGCCGGCGACCGAACTCCAGAGTGAGGCCGCGGAGAAAAAGGACAAGAAGCCCGCAGACGTCGTCATCGACTTCGGCGGAATTCAGGAGCGCGTTTTCGAGCTCCCCTTGCCCGTGGGCGTTTACTCCAGGCTGGCGCTCAATGATAAATTCCTCTTCCTCATCGACAGGGAAAGCAACGCTGCCGGCAGGAGTAAGCTCCAGGCCGTCGAGATAAAAAACAAGGACGTCAAGGCCAAGACGCTCGTCGAGGATATCCGGAGCTTTGAGCTCTCCGCGGATGGAAAGAAGCTCCTCGTCCAGAAAGGCCAGGACCTCTACGTCATCGACGCTTCGGCCACGGCCCCTTCCTCGCTGGCGGAGAAGAAAGTCGATCTTTCGAGCTGGACGTTCTCCATCGATCCGCGCGCGGAGTGGCGCCAGATGTTCGTGGATGCCTGGCGCATGGAACGCGACTACTTCTACGACCGGAACCTCCACAATGTCGACTATGAAAGTCTGCTCAAACGCCACCTGCCTTTTCTCGACAGGGTCAGCGACCGGTTCGAGCTCAACGACCTCATCGCCCATCTCGTCGGAGAGCTCTCAGCGCTCCACACCTTCGTCCGCGGCGGCGACCTTCGTCAGGGAACGGATAACATCGCGCCGGCTTCACTCGGCGCCCGGCTCGCCCGGGACGAAGCGAAGGGCGGCTACCGGATCGAGCACATCTACCGGGCCGACCCCGAGTATCCGGAGCGCGCCTCGCCCTTAGCTAAACCGATGCTCGCCCTCCGCGAAGGCGACGTCATCGCCGCCATCGATGGGACACCCACCCTCGCCGTCGCCGACCCGTCGCTCCTCCTGCGGAACACGGCCGGCCGCCAGGTCCTCCTCGAGGTCAAACCGGCGGCGGGAGGTGCCGCGACAAAGGCCATCGTCTATCCTATAACGGCCGGCGCCGAATCCGACCTCCGCTATGCCGAATGGGAGTACACCCGTCGTCTCGAGGTCGAGAAGCTCGGGAAAGGCGAGGTCGGCTATGTCCATCTCCGGGCCATGGGCGGGGGCAATTATACGGAATGGGTCAAGAACTTCTACCCGGTCTACAACAGGAAGGGTCTCATCATCGACGTCCGGCACAACCGGGGCGGCAATATCGATTCCTGGATCCTGGAGAAGCTTCTCCGGAGGGCCTGGTTTTTCTGGAAGCCGCGCGTCGGCAACCCCACCTGGAATATGCAGTATGCCTTCCGCGGCCACATGGTCGTCCTGTGCGACGAGTACACGGCCTCGGACGGCGAAGCCTTCAGCGAGGGGTTCCGGCGGCTCGGCCTGGGCAAGGTCATTGGCACGCGCACCTGGGGAGGTGAGATCTGGCTGAGCTCGTCGAACGTTCTCGTCGACAGGGGCCTGGCCTCGGCGGCGGAGACGGGGGTCTATGGACCCGAGGGCGTTTGGCTCATCGAGGGCCACGGGGTTGATCCGGACATCGTCGTGGACAATCCGCCGCATGCGGCCTTCCTCGGGAAGGACGCTCAGCTCGAGGCGGCCGTCAAACATCTCCAGGAGAGAATCGCCAAGGATCCCGTCGAAGTTCCCAAGCATCCGCCGTATCCGGACAAAAAGAAGTGAGGCAGCCGCCGCCCGGTTTGGCGGAGTCCTGGGAGCCGCCCAGATTTTCACCTTGAAGCCAGGACAGCGGATGATCTTTCTTCTCGGTCATGCTTCATATCCTTTTTATTTTACGAATTTAGAGGTCTGATCCCGTCTTATCTCCAGGGATCGCGAGTTCGCTTTAGCGGAGGGACAGACTCCTCGTCCTTAAGCTTTAAAACGAAAACGGGATTGTCCGCGGAAAGTGGGGACAGGTGCGCACCATATCCCCGAATTATTTAATGAAGCGTGAAACGGGAAGTTCTTCCCTGCTCGGCGTCGAGCGGCTTTTCGGTAGCCGGGTTGCGGTGGGCCTTCCACTCCCAGATAATTTCCTTGCCGCCCGCCTGGAACTTGATCGTTCCGCTGATGTTATGTCCGGCGGCCTTCCCTTCGAAGACCATGGAGACGAGCTTCTCTTCGACCGGCCGATCTATAACGAACCGGATCTGGTCTCCTTTTAACGTCAGGTCCTTGATCTCAGTGGCCGCCCCGCCGACCGTCGCGCTGCCCGAAGGAACCTGAAAATGCTGCTCGAGGTTCATTTCGCCCTTGACCGCCGGCTTTCCCATGGTCCACGTCCAGGTCCCGCTGACATTGGCCGGGATGATCCACAGAAAGACGTCGTGGGAGATGTCGTCGACCATCACTTCCGAAGACTGGTCCGGCTTCCATTCGCCCATGCCGAAATTGTGGGAAACGAGCCGCGTCCCGGGCCGGAGCTCCCGGAGCAGCTTCGGCCGCAATCTAAGGTTGACGCTGGTGAGCAGATAGATGGTCATGGCCGTGGCCTCATGGAAATCGGCCTGGAAAAGGTCCTGTTCAAAAAATTGGACAAGGTTCTTAACACCGGCCTTGGTGGCGTTTTCCCAGCTTTCCTGGATGCGTTCGGGATCGATGTCAAATCCGACCCCGTGAGCGCCGTACTTTTGCGCGGCACCGACGACGAGGCGGCCGTCTCCGCAGCCGAGGTCGTAAACGATGTCGCTCTTCTGGATGTCGGCCATTCGCAGCATCTCGTCCACGACGGGATATTTCGTCGGGACGTAAGGAACGTCCAGTTGTTTTTGCTGAGCGGCCTGAAAGGACGGCATCAGCATCAGGGAAAAACAGAGCACCGCAGGAATGAATTTTTTAATCATGACCTTATCCTCTCAACTTGAAATTATACACCATAAAATCTATTGACATTCGACGCCGATGTCAAGCCGAAAAAGAGCAGGGCGCGTCTTTAATAACACTCGGAAATTCGATAGAATAATCAACGCTCCGATGACCTTCGACGTTCCGATCCTCCTGGTCCTCCTGATCGTGTTCGCCGCAACGCTCGTCCGCGCGACATTCGGCTTCGGCGACGCGCTCATCGGCATGCCCCTGCTGGCCCTCGTCATCTCGATTCGCGAGGCCACACCGCTCATGGCCTTCATCGGCCCGACCATCGCCGTCGTCCTCCTGATCAAGGAATGGCGCCATATCAACCTGAAAAGCACCTTGACCTTGATCGTCTCCACGCTGGTCGGCATCCCCATCGGCCTCCTCTTTCTCAAACACATTGATGAAAACATCGTGAGTCTCGTCCTGGCCGTCGTCATCCTTCTTTTTTCTCTTTATAATCTGATCCGTCCCGGCCTCCTTCGTTTAAAAAGCGACCGGCCGGTTTTTCTTTTCGGTTTTTTGGCCGGAATCTTGGGAGCCGCCTATAACGCCAACGGCCCTCCGGTCATACTCTATGGCGCCCTGAGAGGATGGAAGCCGGAGTCATTCCGGGCCACCCTTCAGGGCTATTTTCTGCCGACAGGCGGGGCGATTCTCGTCGGCCAGGGAATAGCGGGGCTTTGGACTAAGACCGTCGTGACGGCCTATCTCTATTCCCTGCCCCTTGTCGCTCTGGCGATCTTCATGGGTCTTAAATTGAGCCGGAAGATCCCGCCGGAAAAATTCAACCGGTATGTCTATGGGATGCTGCTCGTCATCGGGATGATCTTATTGATCAAAGTCCTCCGCTAATTTTGGGGACGCATCACTTCATTCAATCGCCGGACAATTACGTGCTATGTCCTCAAAATTATTCATTCCCGCGGCCAAAGTCCATCTTCTCAGCCGATGAGCACCAAGCCTTTCTGGTCCTGGCCGCCCATTGTCAGGTCAACCTTCTCCGCGCGCAGGGCGTCCTGCAGCTCCTTGACGTTAAGCCCGCGGGGAATAATCTCTTTCTTCACGCTCATTGCTGCGGCCAGCCCGGCCGCATGCCCCGTCGCCATACAGTTGCCCATGCTCTTCCCGGCGGACGCGGCGACGTGAGAAGTGGAGATGCACCGGCCGCCGACCAGCATCCCGTCCAACTTCTCCGGAAGGATGGCGCGGTAGGGGATGTCGTGGATTTTCATTTCCGAAAAGTAAACGTAGCCGATGTCCAGGAAGCCGCTGCGCCAGGCGATTACGTCCTCGAAGGTTCGGCCCTTCAGGGCGTCGTCCTCGCTGAGGACATAGACGCCCTTGACGCGGCGCGTTTCGCGGACGGCGATCTGCGGGCTCGTCCCGATGAGCTCGATCGTTTTGAGCGCCTCCCCGCCGAACTCCCGCATGGCCTCAACCATCTGGATGGCCTGGTGCCGGGCCAGGCATTCGGCCCTGGTGAAGCTCTCCGGGTCCGAAGCGTCGAACGAACCCAAGTCCCTAAGGCAGGAGTGGTTGATGTAGAAGCTGTTCGACGACGGATCGTTGTCTTCGAACCTCCAGGACGCGGGAATGAGGGGGTATTTCAATCGAGCCTTGTCGGCCAGGGCTTTTATGTTGACCTTCTTGGCTTTTGCCAGGTCGACATTCGTGACCTTGAGCAGGAGAGTCATGGGCGAGAGCTTCCCGACCTCTTTCATCGTCTCTGCTCCACAGAAATAAGCGACGTCCGCGTCGCCGGTGCAGTCGACGACCGCACCGGCTTTGATGAGGACGGTCCCCTGCTTGGTCGCGGCGATGACGCCGGTGATTCGGCCGCTCTCGACAACTCCGTCCGCGGCCCGGGCATGGAGATAATACTTGACCCCGCATTCGTCCAGCGCATCGACGATGGCGGCCTTGAGATAGTCCACGTTGCACCAGAGCTGATGATCCTTAATGCTGACCGCCTGGCTGCCGTAGCTGGTGAGTTTCTGGATTAACAGCTCGTGGATGTTGGAGCGGGGCTTGCCCTTGGGCCGGACCTGATTGATGGGCATACCGAGCGACCAGGCGGCCACTCCGCCGAAGAAGCCGTGGTTCTCGATGAGGAGCGTTCTTACTCCTTGCCGCGCCGCGCCCATGGCCGCGCCGATGCCTGCCGGTCCTCCGCCCACGATCAGGACATCCGTTTCCCAAGTGTCCTTCTTCGGGGGAACGATGGTGGTCGCGGATTTCGGCTTGCCGCAGGATGAAATGGCGACGGCCGCCGCGCCCAATCCCGCGTTCTTTAGAAATTCGCGGCGTGACTTTTTCGGAACGCTCATGATCTCCTCCTTCGTTCAAATATCATCTCACGCTTCTTGGCGTGGTGATCTCCTCATTCTGTAAAGAGTCTATTAAACTTTCGTGATCCTGCGCAATATATTCCATCGGGAGACAAAGTCGAGGCAAACGGATCGCTGCGTTGGAGTCGGACCTCGCCAAGACTATTTTTTCGTGATTTTCAGGACGACGGCGTGGTCGCAGGGCTTCTGCGCCGGCATCTTGACCTTGAGGCCGGCGTAGCGCGGGGCGCCTAATGTTTAACATAATCATGCTTTGAAGCTCAAGGATTGTCTCTCACATTGCCATACGTTCCTTAATTGGGAACTTATGACTTGACATAATAACAGGAACGTATTATATTCTCGATGTGAATGTCATTAAGAGGCCGACACTTATAGATTTTTATGAACGACATAAGGATGCGAAAGGCCCCTTAGAAGCTTGGTGGTATGAAGCTAAGAATGCTCAATGGACATGTCCGGCGGATATAAAGAATGAATATAAGACCGCAAGTTTTTTGAGCGGCAACAGAGTCGTATTCAATATTGGAGGCAATAAATATAGATTGGTTGTCAAAATCAATTATCCGACGAAAACGGTATTTATTAGATTTATCGGAACGCATCGTGAATATGACAAGATCCATGCGGAGGTTATCTAATGGTCAAAAAATTAATTAAAACAAAAAAAGATTATGACGACGCTCTGGCCCGCATTGAAGAACTTATGGACGCAAAACAGGGCACTTCTAAGGCGGATGAACTTGAACTTCTGGTGACGCTCGTCGAGCTGTATGAAGAATCTCAATATCCTATTCAGAGACCCGATCCGGTCGAAGCAATTAAGTTCCGAATCGATCAACTCGGAATGAACAGGCAAGACCTTATCCCCTTTATCGGAAGCCGGAGCAAGGTCTCCGAGATTCTCAATAAGAAAAAACCTTTATCCCTGTCTATGATGAGGGCACTGAATAAGGGCTTAGGAATTCCCGCCGAAGTCTTGCTTCAAGAACCTGAATCAAGTTTTCCTTTCGATTTTCCACAATTGGAGTGGAATCGATTTCCCTTAAAAGAAATGGCGAAAAGAGGGTTGATCGACAATATCAAAGACATCAAGACGAGGGCTGAAGAATATATGCGGCGCATCATTCAACAAGCCGGAGGGCCAAAGACCGTTTCTGCTATGCTTTTTAGAAAAAGCAAAAGCGCTAGACAAAACGTAAAAACGGATAAATATGCTCTTTGGGCATGGCGTCTGCAAACCATAATCTTGGCCCGACAGATCCGTCTAAAACAAAACTGCTCCAAAGGATCTTTGACCATTGAAGTCTTCAGAGACATAGCCAAGCTGAGCTATTTCGAAAATGGCCCCGTCCTGGCCAAGGAATATCTCAACAAGCTCGGTATCATTTTTCTTGCCGTTCCGCATCTCCCTAAAACCTATCTCGACGGAGCTTCGTTCCTGCTAGAAGATGGGACACCGGTCATCGCTCTGACACTTCGGCACGACCGAATTGATAATTTCTGGTTCTGCCTGCTTCATGAACTCGGCCACGTAGCTCTTCATCTATCTAAAAAGAATGATTTCATCATAGATGATATGGATTTGAGGGGGCACAAAGCCGAGATTGCGGACAAAAGAGAACTCGACGCTGACCGCTTAGCGGAAGAAGCGCTCGTTCCAAAAGATGAGATCAATAAAACTTTTCAAGCGGGACGTATTTCTTCGGCTAAAATCGACGCCGTCGCGAATAAATTGAAAATCCATCCGGCCATCCTTGCCGGCAAGATTCGTTATGAAAGCCGGAATTACAGGCTTTTATTGAAGTATGTCGGACAGGGAAAAATCAGAGAACAGTTTCATGAATATAAAACAAGATAATAGTAAATAAGTAGAAAATCATCGGGTATTCATATATTCCCAATACAAATTATATTTTCCAGCTGAACAAGATGATGACCGATCTTGACGCGGCCGCGTATCCTGATAAAATGAATCCCATGACCGGACGAAAGAACTGGCGGGCGGACGCCCTGAGAAGCGCCCTTTTTTGGGGCTTACTCTGGGGGATCTGGGAAGCGACCATCGGCCATCTCATTCATCTCCTTCGGATCCCCGGCCTCCCCGGCGTCATCATGTTTCCCGCGGCGTTCTATTTCATGAGCCGGGCCTTTGCCGCCAACGGAAAACCGGCATCCATTTTTCTGACGGCATGCGTAGCGGCAAGCATCAAGCTTTTGGACCTCTTTTTCCCCGGCAGAGATGTCTTCTCCGTCCTTAACCCGGCCCAGGCCATCCTTCTCGAATCTCTTGCCGTGATCGGCATTTTTTCTTTCCTGAGAACGGCCGGAAGGATTTCCCTTTCGGTTCCCGTCCTGGCATCTCTCGCCTGGCGCATAACGCACACTGTTTTAAACATTTTCATGGCCTCGGCCTTCGCCGCGCCCAGCTTATTTGAAACAGGAACTCTCTCTGTTCTTCGTTTTCTTCTCATCGACGGCCTGAGCAATGGATTTTTGATCTTCCTAATGATCTGGGCTGAAAGATCCCGGTGGAAAGTCCCTGTCGAATATATCCATGAGCGAACTTCCTTTAATCAAGAAAAAGCTTGAAGCCGCCGAGATGAAACGGCGCAGCTTTCTCGGCTGGAGCACATTCCTCGGAAGCTCGGCCCTGGCCTCGACCAAGCTCGCGAAAAAGCTTCGATCAGCCCCTTCCTCCCCGCCTGGCCCCCTCTTCCAGGAATCTTCGCCCGAAGTCAAAATGGTCCGCACCGGGTGCCCTTCGCACAACTGCGGCGGGCGGTGTCTCCTCAAAGTCTATGTCATGGACGGCCAGATCGTCCGGATCGAAGGCGACGACCGGCCGAACGACACCATCGAAGATCCCCAGCTCCGGCTCTGCATCCGCGGCCAATCCTATCGCCGCCGGCAGTATCATCCCGACCGCCTCAAATATCCGATGAAAAGGGCCGGCCGGCGCGGCGAAGGAAAATTCGTCCGCATCTCCTGGGACGAGGCCCTGGACAAGATCGCCTCGGAAATGGAGCGCATCAAAAAGACTTACGGCAACACCGCCATCTACGTCCCCTACGGCACCGGAAGCTACAATCAGACGAACGGCCGCCAGACCGCGCAGCGCCTGATGAACCTCTTCGGCGGATCGCTCGACTTCTACAACAGCTACTCATGGGCGGCCATCTCCTGCGCCACGCCCTACGTCTATGGCACGAACGTCACCGGGAACCAGCGCCAGGACTGGCTGAACTCCAAGTATATCCTGATGTGGAGCTGGAACCCTTCCGAGATGCGCGACGGGACGAACTCCGAATATTTCCTCAAGAAGGCCAGGGAGAAAGGGGCGAGGCTCGTCTCGATCGATCCCCGTATGACACTCAGCGCGGTGGCTCTTGCCGACGAATGGATTCCCATCCGGCCGGGCACGGACACGGCCATGATGTCGGCTATGGCCTACGTCATGATCACCGAAAAGCTCTACGACGCCGGCTTCGTGAAGACGCATTGCATCGGCTTCGATGAAACCCAGATGCCTGCGGGGGCCGAGGGAGCGGAAAGCTATAAAGACTATATCTTGGGGACACGCGACGGCGTCCCAAAAACGCCCGAATGGGCCGAGGCCATATGCGGCGTTCCCAAGTCCACGATCGTCCGTATCGCCCGCGAATACGCCACGATAAAGCCGGCCGTCCTGTACCAGGGCTACGGGATGCAGCGCCGGGCCTACGGCGAGCAGGTCGTGAGGGCGGGCTGCGTCCTCGCGGCGATCACCGGAAATGTCGGGATTCCCGGCGGCTGGGCGGGAGGGATCGCCTTGCAGGCGCCCGACGGCGGACCGGCCTGGATCGTCTTCCCAACTGGGCAAAACCCGGTCAAAGCTGCGATTCCTTCGTTCCTCTGGTCAGAGGCCGTCCTTCGCGGAAAGGACATGGGGCCGGCCGACGGCGTGGTCGGCGTGGACAAGCTCGGCACGAATATCAAGATGATCTACGCCGTAGCCTGCAACGCGCTCATCAACCAGCACGCGAACATCAACCGGACAGCTAAAATCCTCCAGGACGAGAAGCTCGTGGAATTCCTCGTGGTCCAGGACAATTTCCTGACGCCGACCGGACGCTTCGCCGACATCCTCCTTCCCGCCTGCACCCAATTCGAAACCTGGGGCCTCGCCGACGGCTGGAAATACGGCGACGAGGTCATCCTCATGCCAAAGATCGTGGATCCTCCGGACGAGACAAAGAGCGACTATCAAATATGCGCCGAGATCGCCAAGCGGCTTGGTCTTTATGACGCCTACACCGAGGGCCGGAGCGAGCGCGACTGGATCGCCTGGGCTATCGAATATTATAGGAAGACGCGGTTCCCGAACATCCCTGCGCTCGACGAATTCGAAAAATCGAACATCGGCGTGTATTCGGTCCCCGTCACTAAACCCGCCGTGGCCTTCGCCGAATTCCGCAAGGACCCTGAAATGAATCCCCTGCCCACGCCGTCCGGTAGGATCGAGATCTTTTCAAAGCGCCTTCACGACATGAACAAGCCCGACATCATCCCGGCCGTGCCGAAATACATCAGGGAATGGGAGAGCCCGTTCGGCCCCGAAGCCAAGAAATTCCCGCTTCAGGTCATCGGCCACCATTACCTCGCAACGGTCCATTCGACCCTCGACAACGTCGATTGGCTGCGCGAGGCGTGGCCGCAGCGCGTCTTCATCAACCCGATTGACGCCGAGCCGCGCGGCATCAAAAACGGTGATTTAGTCAAAATCTTCAACGACCGGGGCGCCACAAAGATTTACTGCCGGGTGACGAAGCGGATCATGCCGGGCGTCATCGCCATCCCCCAGGGCGCGTGGTGGAGCCCCGACGAAAAAGGGGTGGACCGCCGCGGCTCGGTCAATGTCCTGACGTCTGAGCGATGGACGCCCCTGGCTTTCGGCAATACCCAGCATACGATCATGGCTCAAGCGGAGAAAGCCTGATGAAACAATCTTGGGTCCGGCAGTACGCATTCTTCTTCGATTCGAGCGCCTGCTCGGGCTGCAAGGCCTGCCAGGCTGCCTGCAAGGACAAGCACAACCTCCCGATCGACATCCTCTGGCGCCGGGTCTATGAAGTCGCCGGCGGCAATTGGGTCAAATCCGGGAACGTCTGGATCCCCGGTGTTTTCTCCTATTATCTGTCCATGGCCTGCCATCACTGCGAAAAGCCGATCTGCGGCGAGGGCTGCCCGACGAAGTGCATCACCAAGCGCGAGGACGGGATCGTCATGCTCGATACGCAGGGCTGCATCGGGTGCCGCTACTGCGAGTGGGCCTGCCCCTACGGCGCGATGCAGTTCGACGAGGCGACCCGGCTGATGACGAAATGCCACTTCTGCTTCGACTATATCGATATGGGCAAACCGCCAGCCTGTGTCGCCGCCTGCCCGATGCGGGCCCTGGATTTCGGAGAGCTTTCGGACTTGAGGAAGAAATACGGTGGGACGAACGAGATCTTCCCGCTCCCGGAAGCCGCGATCACGGAGCCGGCCCTCGTGATCAAGCCCCACCGGGACGCGCGGCGCGCCACCAAGGACACAGCCGAAGTCGCCAACTGGGAAGAGATCTGAGATGTCCGGCGTCGCCTCGAAAGAGTGGCCGCTCATCGGGTTTACCCTCCTGTCCCAGACATCGGTCGGCGCGTTCTGGCTTGTCGCCGGCGCTTCGATCTGCTCGGAGGGAGCCAGCGGATGGAACAGCCGGTACCTGACCTATCCATTCCTCGCCGCCGTCGTCGCTGTGTTCAGCCTGGCTGCCGCGATCTCCTTCTTTCACCTCGGACGGCCGCTGCGCGCCGTCTTCGTCCTGAACAATCTCAAGCAGTCCTGGCTGAGCCGGGAAATCCTCTTCGAGCTGGCCTTTATGGCCCTGGCCGCTGGGCTCGCGTTTCTCGTCTCCAGGAAAATCTACCAGCCGACGCTTGTCCGAGTCATCCTCGCCCTGGCGATCGCCGCGAGCGTCCTGTTCCTCGTCAGCATGTCCAAGCTCTATATGCTGCGCACCGTGCCCGCCTGGCGCGGCCTTTATACGCCCCTGTCATTTTTTGGCTCGGCCTTTCTGTTGGGGCCTTTGAGCGCCGCGTTCTCTTCTGATATCGTTCTCGACATCGGAAGAAAATCGGGATCGTTTCAAGATACTGCGGCGATCGTCGCGCTCTCGGCGATCGTCCTGGCCATCCTGACAATGTTCCTCTTCACCCCGGGCATCGGCTTTTTCAGGGCAAAAAAAGCGACTCTTCTCGAACTCCCGGCCGAGAAAATATATCCGTATGTGTTAGGTCGTCTTCTTTGTTTATCGGCGGCCGTGCTCTGTTTCTTTCTCTATCACAAGAGCGGAGGCAGCCGGTATATAACACTCGCCTTTATGAGCGCCGGCGCGGCTGAAATAGCCGGCCGGTACCTTTTCTTCACGGTATACAGCCGCCTCGGCGTCTGATCAGGCGGACCGGACTTGGAATTCGGCCCGGCGGGATAATGAAGGAGCCTTTCTAAGAAAAAGATGGAGAAAAATCAGGAGCCAAACTTCAGCAGGGCCGTCCACTCCCATTACCCTGGCCTGGTGGAGATCGTCAAGCGGATCATCGAGGCATCGGAAAAGGAATATACGGGAAAAAAGGGCGCGGCGGAGAGTTATCTTTGGGAACATACGACCCACGTCGCATCTCTCGGTTATCAATTGGCCAAAGCCGAAAAGCGGGAGCCGCTCCTGCCCACCATCGCCGCCCTTTTTCATGACGCGGGGAAATTCGCCGGAGGGCGCTATCATGGCCACGAAATGGCCGAAGAAGAAGACGCCGCGCGCCTTGCGGAATCCGTCCTTCGTGAAGCGGGCATGTCCGCCGGCGGGATCGAACGCATCACGTCCGCGATCCGGGCCCTCTATGACGAGAAAGCCAAAAAAAATTGGATCTCAAACATTGTCCACGACGCCGATTTCCTGGCGAAATTCGGGACCCTCGGCGCCGCCCAGTTCTTCATCAAGTCCGCGCTCCGCGGCCAAACCCTGCGGGCCGCTCTGATGAATTCCTTGAGCAAGGAGCTGACCTACGCCGCGTGTCTCCCGCTGAATATGCGCACCGGCGCGGGACGACGCCGGGCGCGAAAGAAATCACGGGACACGCTGAGATTTTTCGGCTCGCTTCTCAAGGAGCTGGCTGAAGCGGGCGGGGCAAATTTTGCGGTCAGAAAAATTCTCGTTCGGCCTTCGGCCCGGCCCCGAAGGCTGATTGACGTCCGGGTGGCTGTCCCCCGCTCATGTCCAAAATGCGGCGGTCGCTGGCACATCGATTTCAAAACGACGAAAGGCGTCAAATGCGAAAAGCTCGAAGTCGAAATATCATGCGGCCGCTGCGGCAGCCGCTCGAATTTTTCTTTCTGCCTTCCGGAAATCCATGGGAGCGCATGAATGATCCGCAGATAATTTAAATGGGGAAATGGGTATTGTATCTCCCTATTTCATTATCTATAATCTTTTTTCGCCCTATGACGAGTCCACCCCCTTAAAGGAGGCTCCCATGATCCTTAATGCCGACGAAAAGGTCCTGGCTTTGTTCAAAGACTCGGACGCCCTGCTCCAGGGCCACTTCAAACTGACCTCGGGCAAGCATTCCGAATGGTATTTCGAGAAGATCCGCCTCATCGAAAAGCCCGCCGCCCTCGAGAGAATCATCGACCTTCTCGTCGAAAAGATCCGGGCCGAGAAGAAAGACTTCGAATACGTCGTCTCGCCGGCCTACGGCGCCATCGCCATCGGTTTTCTGGCCGCGCTCAAGCTCGGAAAAAAATTCGCCTTTACCCAGCGCCTGGACGAAAAGATGTCCTTCCGGTCGGGGTTCACGGGCCTGGACGACTCCAAGGCCATCATCGTCGAAGACATCCTGACGACCGGCGGCTCGATCAACGAGGTCGTGGAATGCCTGAAGCTGCGCGGCGTCGAGGTCGCGGGGATCTACGTCCTTGTCGACCGGACGGCAGGCGAAGTGCTGATCAAAAGCCGGCCCGTGGGCAGTCTCTTGGCCCTTAAAGTCGAGGCCTATGAGCCCGAGGCCTGCCCCTTCTGCAGGAAGGGAATCTTGTTGACGAAGCCGGGCGCGTCGGACAGGAAATCCTAAGAATAAAAGCAAAGGGGAGACATCCCGGAAATGCCCCTTACATTAGAATTTGACGGCGAAGCCCGCTTTGAGCTGGAGTCCGGACAGGATCAGAACAAATCGCCGGGTTCCCGAATTGTAGAAGTAGGCGCTGCTGGAATCGTTGCTGGTATTCCATGCCTGGAAACGGCCCCAGTCCGTGTTGGCATTGGAAAGGACGACGCTCCATTGCCCGTTCCAAGAGGCTGAGGAGACGTCCTGCCCGGTGTTCGAATCTTCGGTGGTCGTCTTGCTCCATCCCGGCCCCTTTAATTCGTCGGCCTCGCGAAAAGCGTAACTGCCCTCCAAAAAAATGTCCAGGTGGCTTGCGGCCTTGAAACGGAGCTGACCTCCGAGCTCGACGGATGCTCCCGCCGCTGAGCCTTTCATCTCGAGGGAGAACACTCTGTTCGACCGGTATCCGGTCTGGTCCGTCATGGTCGCATGCTGTTCGCTGATGGAGCGGCACTGGGCGAACATCGGCCCGCCGACGACAAAGGCCTCTACTCTGAACCTTGGGCCGAGCTCCCAGCCGAAGTGGGCTCCCGCCTGAAGAATCCAGGCCGAGGCCGAAAGTTCGAATCCGGAATTCTGATACTGATAGGTCAGGAGATTGGGTGAATCGGCGTAGCCTCCGTGGGAATCCTGGACATCGACGATCATGCCGACCCGGGAACCCTGCGTTACGTTCAGATATTGGGCTCCGATCGACACGGAGAGCGACGGGCTGAACGCATACCTAATCCTGGCCCCGACGGGAAAGCCGCTTGTGATGGGCTTGAAATGTCCGTCGCCGGTCCGGCGACTTGCAACCGTATAGTCGTCGCCATAGACAGAGTGAAAATAGGCGAATCTCTGGATATAATAGAACTGCAGATACGCCTCTTCATAGTCGGCGCTGATATTGAAGTCCCCGGGATTCAGGCCGGAATAGCCGCCATAGATCTCGATGCTGAAATTCTTGAAGCTGAGACGATAGCCCTTCTCCTGAGCGTCGGCCGCTGGCGGAGAGACGATGGCCAAAGCCAGAATGAGAAGCGGGAATGCGGACCATCGTTTTCGCATGGGATCCTCTTGGGCCATGAGCGGATATTGTATCCGGTGTCATTCACGAACGCAATCCCGTAAAACAATCGGACAAGAAAAGATGATTTAAGCTATCACGGAAAAAGAGATGCTTACGATCCATTAGACCTCCTTGAAGCCGGCCCGAAGAAAGATTTATAATCATTTAAAAATCGGAGGAACGGACGATGAGTGATCGCCGGATCGCCGGCAGGGCGATGGCATTTCCTTTCACGGCTCTCGCTCTCCGCGGCGCCGCGGCCGTGCCGTCGGGCGTTTTCCTGAATATCCGCGGCAACAAATCCTTTGTTTTGGAATGGCAGATCGCGGGTTTGAATTGAGGAGATCAACCATGAACAAAAAACAGACAACGGCATCCTTTGTCTTAGTCACTGGATGGCTGGTTTTCATCCTCGGCCTCTCGCCGCTCCGGGCCCAGTTAATCGAGGACGAGCGGAACACCATCGACATCGTCAAACGGATGAAGACCTCGGTCGTCTTCATCACCAACATCCAGCTCGTCCGGGACTGGTTCTTCAATGAAGAGAAAGTGCCGAAGGGCAGCGGTTCGGGATTCATTTGGGACGACCGGGGCCACATCGTGACGAATTTTCACGTGATCGAGGGCGGTGTCGAGTTCAGCGTCACCCTGCCCAACCAGGAACAGCGCCAGGCGCGGGTCGTCGGGAAGGACGAGAAAAAGGACATCGCCGTCCTCCAGATTCAAGGAAACCTGAAAGACCTTTCCCCGGTCACAGTCGGCACGTCCAAGGACCTCCAGGTGGGTCAGAAGGTCATTGCCATCGGCAATCCGTTCGGCTTCGACCACACCGTCACCAAAGGCATCGTCAGCGCCCTGGGACGGCAGATGCTCGGCGCGGGCGATGTCACTATCCGCGACATGATCCAAACCGACGCCTCGATCAATCCCGGAAATTCCGGGGGCCCGCTGCTCAATTCGAGCGGTGAGCTCATCGGCATGAACACCATGATCGTTTCGCCCTCGGGCGCTTCAAGCGGCGTCGGGTTTGCCGTTCCCGTGGACACGATCAAAAAAATCGTTCCCGAGATCATCCGCTACGGCAAGGTCATCCGGCCCGGCCTCCCTGTGACGCTCCTCTCCGATCAATATGCACGAAGGTTCGGAATCGAAGGCAAGGGCGTAGCCATCGTCGAAGTTCGCAGCGGAAGCGAAGCCTCCAAAGCCGGACTGCGCGGGCTTAACCAGGACCGCCGCGGTTATCTTTATCTCGGCGATGTCATCATCGCCATCGACCAGACTAAAGTTCGCTCCTACGACGACCTCTACAGCGCCCTGGAGAATTACAAGATCGGAGACACCGTCACTCTGACGGTCGAACGGGACGGCAAGGAGATCAAATTCCGGATCACGCTCATAGGCAGCGATTAAGATAATTCGGTGCGCGGCAACTACCGAATAACAAAATTCACCGTCCGGCCCAAACCTTATTCAAAGATCCTGAAAGGCGTCGAAACTTGAATATCGATCTTTCCGTTTTCCAGGCGTGAAATATAACTCTTCTTTGTTCCCGCTTTCCTGGCCACTTGGTCCTGAGTCATTTTCGCCGCTCTTCGAGCCTCTTTCAGCATTTCGCCGATGATGAACACCCTAGACTTCAATTCGAACTCTTCCCGCTTCTTCGTTCCGCTCTTGCCGTATCGCTCATCAAGGTGCTCTTCAAAGATAAAAGGGGACGGTCCTATTTTCAGGCTGCCTTTTCTATCTTTTGGTTAAAAAATTAGGACTGTCCCCGCTTTTTTTAAAAATTAGGACCGTCCCCGAATTTTCCCTTGACATTAGTAGTGCATAGTAATACTATTGCTATGTGATAGTATCCTTCAAGGACAAGGAAACCGAAAGGATATGGAATGGGTATTATTCCAAGCGTTTTCCTCCCGACATTCAACGGGCAGCCAAGCGCAAATTGGTTATGCTCCATGCGGCCATCAGCCTGATGGATTTAAAGATTCCTCCTGGAAATAGATTGCACGCCCTCTCGGGCAACCGGAAGGGTCAATACAGCATCTCGATCAATGACCAATGGAGAATTTGCTTTGAATGGAGTGAAAGAAACGCTTTTAACGTGGAAATGACTGATTATCACTCATGATAAGGGGCAAAACATGATTAATAGAATTCCGAACATTCATCCCGGCGAAATTCTTTTGGAAGAGTTCTTAAAGCCGATGGGGATTACGGCTTACCGGCTGTCGAAAGAGACGAAAATCGACCAAACGCGGATCAGTGGAATCATTAAGGGCAAAAGGAGCATTTCGGTGGATACGGCGCTCCGCTTCTCCAAATTCTTCGGCAATTCGCCCGAATTCTGGATCAACCTCCAAAGCCACTTCGAAATCGAAGAGAAAAAACGAGAGATGGATAGGGAGCTAAAAAAGATCAAGCCGTTTATCCCTCAAATGCAAAATATTTGACAATCATTCTGCGGGATATAAATGAAAGACCGCAAAGGCCGGAAGCTTTCTTACGACGATATCCAGCATTATCAGAAAATAGTCGTCGCTCTCAACGAAACTATCCGCCTGATGGCCGAGATCGACAAGCTCATCCCCTCCTGGCCGATTATCTGAAAGATATTGATTGCAATTAATTAACAAATATGTTAAGTTAACGACGTGAAGTGGGAAGAATTTCTAGATCGGTTCGCAGCGATGCCGTTCTTCCATTCTTCCATGCTCGCCATCTTCAACGAAGACTGGCGCTTGATCTGGGTCCAGCTTTCCCGCTGGGTCATGGCGGGAAAAATCGCGCGCATCCGCCGCGAGTGGTATATGATCGAAAAACCCTGGCGCGCCAAAGAAGTTCCCGTCCCCTACATCGCGACGCAAATCGTCCAACCGTCGTACCTCTCGCTGGACTGGGCGCTTCAATATCATGGATTAATTCCCGAGGGGGTCCCCAACCCGACCTGTGTCACGACGGACCGGCCTCTGCGCCTTCAAGCTCTGGACAGGTTGTTCCTCTACCATCATATCCAGCCGGCCCTGCTGACCGGTTTTACGCAGGTCTCCATCGACGGCCAGAATGTCCCCGTCGCCTTGGCAGAAAAAGCCCTCTTTGACAAAATCTATATCCACATTCAACGCAACAAGTTCTCTCTAGAATGGCTCCGGGAGCTCCGGCTCCAGAATCTTGAGCTGTTGGAGCTCGAGCGCTTCGCGTCATTCGGCGACAAAACCGTCAAATGGGGCTTAGAAGCCGCTATTCGGGTGACGACGGAATACATTCGAAAAGAACGACGATGAAAGAAATCTCTCTGCAAGTCGCGGCGGAGGCGGGAGCCCAAAAGCTGAACATCCTTCGGGAATATCTGCAGAACGAGGTTCTTTTTCTGATGCAAAAGACCGGATTCAGCGATTCTCTGTATTTCGTCGGAGGAACGGCTCTTCGCTTTCTCTACAAAATCAAGCGTTTTTCGGAAGACCTGGACTTTTCGGCCGGAGATAAATGGCAAAGCAAGGACTTGGAAGCCCACGCCGCCAAACTCCAAAAGGAGTTGACAAAAGCCGGTTACGAGGTCGATCTTCCGGTCAAAGACGAAAAGACCGTGCAGCGGGTCTTCCTGCGGTTCAAAGGCCTGCCTTATGAAGCGGGATTGAGCGGCCGAAAAGGACAAAACCTGTCGGTTCATATCGAGATCGACGCGAATCCGCCCGCCGGCTGGCATGAAGAAAGAACGATCGTCAATATTCACATGCCCGTTCTGATCCGCCACTACGACAAGCCGTCGGCATTCGCTTCGAAGCTTGCGGCATTTCTGACGCGGCCCTATACAAAAGGGAGAGATCTCTACGACCTGTTCTGGCTACGCTCCAAGTGGAAGGAATTGCGGCCGAACTTCGAGCTCTTGAACAACGCCCTTGCCCAAAAAATGAAGACCCTCCGACCCGTCGATGAAACGAATTGGCTGGAGATCATCGCTACGATGGCTGCCAAATTGAATTGGGAGGCCGTCGTCGGCGATGCCCGGCCTTTCCTTGAGGATCCAAGGGAAGTAGCAACTTTGACGAAAGAGAATTTTTCACTGCTTTATAACACATAAAATATATCATATCCAGGAGGCGTTATATGAAAACAATAAGAAAAACATTACTGGCGTTTGCTGTTGTCACGATCTTTTCCGCTTTTTCTTTAAACGAACAGCCAACGGTGGACTGGGACATGGTCGCCAAGATCCGGGAAGAAGGCCTCCAGCGCTCCCAGGTCATGGACATCGTCGGCTACATGACCGATGTCCTGGGCGCCCGGTTGACCCTTTCCGAGGACATGAAGCGCGCCCAAGCTTGGGCCAAGGACAAGATGGAAAAGATCGGCCTGGTCAACGCGGTCATCGAGCCGTTCATGGATTACGGCGCCGCTTGGGACAACGAATATTTCTCGCTGCACATGCTCAAGCCCGATTACCAATACATGATGGGCTTCCCCCTGGCCTACACGCCGGGCACGAAAGGGAAGGTCGTCTGTCCGGCGGTCATCGCCGAGATCCAGACGAAAAAGGACCTCGAGAAATACCGGGGCAAGCTGAAAAACGCCGCGGTCCTGGCCACGCCGCCCTTTACCGTCGACCTGGCCGCTTTGCCGCAGGGTTTTTCGCGCCGCACGGACGAAGAATTGAAAAAGCTCGAAGAGGCCGTCGTTCCGCCGGCTCCTCGCGCCGCTCCGCCCGTCCCGCCGAACGCGGACCTCCTCAAGCCGGAGGAGAAGATCGAGTTCTTCAAGGCCGAAGGCGTCGTCGCGGTGCTTCAATGCGACAGTGGGACATTCGGGTCGGTCCGAGGCTACGGCCGGCCCGGGTCGAATAACGACAAGTGGTCCCGGGAAAAAGACCAGGCATCGCTCCCCATTATCGAAGTAACCCCGGAGCATTATAACCGTATGTACCGGATCCTGAAGCGAAACATTCCGGTCAAGATCGAAGTCGAGGTCCGGAACCGGATCGGCGACTCGGTCGAGAAGGCCTGCAATGTGATCGGCGAGATCCTGGGGACCGACCTCAAGGACGAGATCGTGATGATCGGCGCCCACTTCGATAGCTGGCACGCCAGCCCGGGCGCCAGTGACGACGCCGGCGGCTGTGCGGTCGCGCTCGAAGCCGCCCGTATCCTCAAGACGATCGGCGCCAAGCCGCGGCGGACGATCCGGGTGGCCTTCTGGGGCGGCGAGGAGCAGGGCCTTCACGGCTCACGCGAATACGTGGTGAAGCACTTCGGCGATCCCCAGGACCCCAAGAAAGGTGTCACGCCGGAATATGAAAAATTCTCAGTGTATTTCAATCAGGATTACGGCGCCGGCCGGTTCCGGGGGATTAATCTGCAGGGCAACGAATATGTCCGCCGGATCTTCGCCGAGTGGATGAAGCCGTTCCATGACCTGGGCCTGACGGCCATCACCATCCAGAGCGTGGGCAGCACCGACCATGTCTCGTTCGACCGCGTCGGGCTTCCCGGCTTCCAGTTCCTTCAAGACCGCGTCGGCATCGGCGGCCACGCCAACATGGATTTCTACGACACTCTCGTGGCCGAGGACCTGATGAAGAACGCCGTCATCATGGCCTCCTTCGCCTATCATGCCGCCATGAGCGACGAGCGGATCCCGCGGAAGACGATGAAATAATAAAAGGGGACGGTCCTATTTTCAGCCTGCCCTCTCATAAAAGGGGACGGTCCTATTTTCAGGCTGCCCTTTCTATCTTTTGGTTAAAAAATTAGGACCGTCCCCATTTTTCTGTGTCCGTCACCGAATTCTTGCCGGATTCTCGGGATTTCCGGATTCTTGACTTCTCCGGACCAAAGCTATATATTTCGAGCATGAAAAAATTCCTAACCCTGTCTCTCGTGCTTGTCCTCGCCTCCCTGGCCTCGGCCCAGAGCTGGTTCAAGGGAACCTTGGACGAAGCCGTGGCCAAGGCCAAGAGCGATCACAAGCTGGTCCTCGTTGATTTTTATTCTTACACCTGAGGGGGTTGCAAACTGCTGGGTCAGCAGTTCTATGAAAATCCCAAGTTCCAAGACTTCCTGAACACCAATTTCGTCCTGTTCCGGGCTATTTCTCAAGAGCCGGCGGGCGACGCGGTCTTCAAGAAATTCGGCATCCGTGCTACGCCGACGACCATCGTCCTCGACGGGGACGGCGCCGAAGTCGATTGGTCCGTCGGCTACAGTCCTCCGGCCGAGAAATTCCAGGACGCGCTCGGACAGATGGTGGCCGGGAACGGGACCTTCAAAGCCCTGTCCGCCGCCTACGCCAAGAATCCCAAGGATGTCGCGACCGTCTTCAAGCTGGCCCGGAAATGGAGCGACCGCTACAACGAGGCCAAGGCCGCGGAGAAGTACAAAGAGGTCATCGCCCTCGATCCGCAGGGCAAAGCCGGCACCTATACCCAGGAATATTACAAGATCACCGTTCCTTATACCGAGTTCTCCGAATTCTCGCTCTCTACGGGATCCCTGAGCGGCCAAAAACCGGATATTGCGCCGGTCAAGGCTTTTATCGCCAAATACCCGAAAAGCAAGCTGGTCAAACAGGCCTACGGCCGCCTGTCCGGCTATTTCGGCTACACGGCGGCCAAAGAGGAAGCGGCCAAGTTCTTCCCCGAATACGCCGCGCTATACCCGACCGACCCGATGGTCCTCTTTAGCTGGCTGTCCCGCATCGTCCGGGACAAAGAGCCCCTCGACAAGGGGATCGAGCTGGCCGCGAAAATCGAGGAGATGACGGACTTCAATCCCGATCCGGGCATTAACCAGCTTCTCGCCCAGATCTACACGCTCAAAGGCGACAAGGCCAAGGCCGAAGAGCTCTACGGCAAGAACTTCATGGAGGGCCAAGTCTCGAGCCTCGCTTACAGTCTCGTCGCTTATTCCAACTACTGGCTGGGACAGAACGCCAACCAGGACAGCGCCGTGGCCATGGCCGAGGCGGCTCTCAAGCTCGAGCCCGATAGTTCCTACATCTTGCAGCAGACGGCCAATGCCTACGTCAAAACGGGCAAGGACGACAAAGCGCTGGCCCTTTTCGGTCCGGCTTACGCCAATAAGAAGGCAACCGATGCCAGCGCCCTCTACAGCTACGCCGGATTCTGGTCCCGGCAGGGCAAGAACCTGAACGACGCTCTTGCCGCGGCCAAAAAAGCGGCCGAGCTCATGCCCCGGACGTATTACATCTGGTCCACGCTCGCCGACGTCTATCAGAAGATGAACAACTACCCCGAGGCCATCAAGGCTGCGGAAAAGGCCGTCGAGCTCGCCGAAGGTTCGGCCAAGGAGGCCATGAAGAAAAAGGTCGACCAGATCAAGGCCGCGGAAAAAGAAAAGAAGTAAGCGAACAAAATCCCCCTTTTCTCCCCCTTTGAAAAGGCGGAGGGAGGGGGATTTTTTTATTGTTAATCCGGTTCCCCGCACATACGAGTCACCGGATCATAAGTCTGGTTAGCGGGTCAGCGTTATCGAGCCGTTGGTCGTCCGGAGATCGATCTCCGGTCCCCCGTTTCCGAGCGTCCCCTCCAGTGTCCGTCTCGAATTGATCACGCCCTTGATCGTGATCGGAAAATCCGTCCGGATGCGGCCGTTCGTCGTGTGGGCCTTGAAATTGGCGTTCACATCGCCCACCATTTTCAGGGTGATCGAACCGTTGGTCGTGTGGGCCATGATCCCGGCTTCAACGGTCCGGACGTCGAGGTGAATGCTCCCGTTGGTCGTGCCGGCCTCGAGGGGGCCCTTGAAATTCGCGACATGGATGTCGCCGTTGGTCGTGTGGGCTAGGCACTTCCCGGACGCGCTTTCCAGTCTGACATCGCCGTTGGTCGTTCCCACGTCGGCGTCGCCCAAGCGTCCCGTTATCTCGACGTCGCCGTTGGTCGTGCGGACTCTCTCCAGCCGGACGCCCTCAGGGACCTTGACCTCGTATTTGACCTCGACCCGGATGTTCCGCAGGAACGTTTTTTCATAGATCGTGTCCACCTTGACCGAGTCGCCGACGGCGCTGACCTCGATCTTGACCCGGTTCAGGTCGTCTTTGTCCCGCTTGGCGGTCTTGACGGCATTGATCTCGACCTCATTTTTTGTCCACGTGGAGACGATGACGTCTCCGTTCGTGTTCTTCAGGCTGAAGCTTCCGCCAGCCGAAAGAGGCAGCGTCTTTTCGAATTTTTCCTGGTAGTCAGCGACAAAAAGACCGGCCGCGTTGAGAGAAAGGACGGCCACTCCTGTCAGGAAGGCCAGGGAAAAAATCAACGCAGAAATGGTTTTTTTCATTCTCATAGTCTCCTCCATCTTGGGCATTCAATCCTAAAGACGTAAAGGAGACCAAAAAGGTTGCACAGATGATGAATTCAAAGCGTCCAGGTCATGCCGACTCCCAGGCTTCCTCCGAAAGCGGACCACCCATAGTCTATCGTGAAGGTGACAAAATAAGCTTTTTCCTCTTACTTTATTTCTTCTTTGACGACCTCTCCATAAGGCGCGACCTGGTCCTTGATCTTCGCGAAATCGCCGACGATATAAATCGCCATGTCCTGGCCGCGGAGGTACTTGCCGGCGATCCTCCGGACTTCGGCCGGCGTGACCTTATACACCTTCTGGACGTAGGTATTCAGGTAGTCCCGGCCCAGGCCGTGCAATCTGACATAGTTCACGATGGAGATGATGCCTCCCGGCGTCGAGTTCTGCAGGACGAACGTTCCGGCGAAGGAGTTCTGGATCTTTTTCAGCTCGTCTTCCGGCGGCGCCTCTTTTTTCAGGCGCTCCACCTCATAGAAGATCTCCTTCAGCGTGGCGCCCGTGTCCTTCGTCGAGACGTCGGCCTGCTCAAACCAGCAGGCGTCCTTGTAGCGCGTGGAAAGTGAGCTGTACGGCGAGTAGGTATATCCTTTGTTCTCCCGGATATTGCTGGTGATCCGCGAAGAGAACGCCCCGCCGAGCAAAGAGTCCGTCACCTCGAGGGCGATGTAGTCCTTGTGAGACGGGTTGACGACCGGCAGGCCGAGAAAGATGGTCGACTGGACCGACTCCGGCCTGTCGAGAACATAGACCTTCCGGCCGGATTTGGGCGCCGGGATGTTCGTCACAATCTCTTTTCCCGCTTTCCAGTCCTTCAAGCTCTCCCGGACGGCCTGTTCCACTTTCTTTTCGTCGAAGACCCCGGCGATGTAGAGATGCGTCCGCTTGGCGCCGAGGTTGTCTTCGTAGAACTTCTTGATCGCCGCGATGGTGTAGCCTTTGATCATGGTCTCGGTCGGGAACACCCGGCCGTAGGGATGGTCGCCGTAGAGAACGTGAAAGAATCCGGTCGAGGCCAGGGACGAGGGCTGGGACTTTAAGACCGCGATCTGGCGGAGATAGTTCGCCTGGATCCGGCCGAGCTCGGATTCCGGGAACTTCGGGTTCCGCAGAACATCCGTCAGCAGCTTCACGAAATCAGGAGCGAATTCCGAAAGACACGTCCCGCCAAGGCCGGACGTGTCGGTGCCCGCGCCGACAGAGATCTCCCCGCCCATGGAGGCGGCTGCCTCAGCGATCTGCTTGGCCGTCCGAGTCGATGTTCCTTCCTTCAGAAAATCGGCCATCATGCTCGAAATCCAGACCTGGTCCGCCGCTTCATTGATGCTTCCGGTCCGGACCGAGAACCGGACGGTCGTCTTGGGTAAATTCCCGTAAGGGATCAGGGACACGCCCATCCCGTTTTCGAGGGTGAATGTCGTGACCGCGGGAATCTTGAAATCCTTGGGCTTGCCGCCCTCGGGAGGCGTCTGCTTCTGGCCGGACGCGAACGCCGCCAGGACCATCAAAATTATGGACCATAGGGTGATGCGTTGGAATCTCATGGGCGCCTCCCTCACTTTCCCGCCGGTTTCGTTTTCAGGACAAAGGTCGTCCTGTTCGTCGGCCGCAGATATTCCCGGGCCGCTTTCTGGATGAGCTCCGGCGTAATTTTCCTGAACTGGTCCTCGATCGTATTGATCATATCCGGCTTGTCATTGAACAGGGCGAAGTTGGCCAGCAGGTTCGCCCGGCCGAAACCGAAGATGCCTCCCAGCATGTCATAGAAGCCGGACCTGAATTTGATCAAAGCCCTGTCTAATACGGCCTTTTCTACCGGCTTGGAGCGGAGGGCCTCGATCTCGCCGTCGATGAGGGCGAGGATCGTTTCGGGAGCGACGTTCGCATCATGGATCAGGGACGCCGACCAGAGCATGGGCCCGTTGTAATCGAACATGTTCCCGAGGTCGGCGTTGATTCCGCCCGAAACACTGTCTGTGATCCCCTTCTCCTGGACGAGCTTCTGGTAGATCCGGCTGTCCTGCCCCTGGAGCAGGATCTGATCGATGAGGCCCATGGCGAAGTATTCGGGGGTGTAGCGCTCGGGCATGTGATACCCGAAGGCCAGGGCGGGTTTATTGGCCAGGGGGTCGACCCGCTCTTTGCGCTTCTCCTGGTTCTGCCGCGGCTCGGCGAGATCAGGAGGAGGCGGAAGCTTGGACGAGGGGATGTTGCCGAAATATTTCTTGACCATCGCCAGTGTTTCAACGGGCTCGAAGTCGCCCGCGACGACCAGGACGGCGTTGTTCGGAGCGTAGTATGTCTTAAAGAAGTCCTGGACGTCGGCGAGCGTGGCCGCCTCAAGGTCCTTCAGGTCGCCGTAGAAATTGTGGGCATTATACCA
>Ga0315281_10002173_pt1 | contig 29125 bp, 21 predicted proteins | sample YL17G07_0_MG_FD_204540 | JGI IMG/M metagenome (GOLD analysis project Ga0315281, IMG submission 204540) | Sediment microbial communities from Yellowstone Lake, YNP, Wyoming, USA - YL17G07_0 | ecosystem: Environmental > Aquatic > Freshwater > Lake > Sediment | place: USA: Wyoming | collected...
CCATCGACGGCAATCACCCCTTGGCCGGCAAACAACTGCATTTTGATGTCTCGGTGGTTGCGGTACGTGCGGCGAGTGAGGAAGAAATCGAACATGGTCATGTGCACACACCAGGTCATCATCATCACTAACGGAAATTTCTGATCGACACACGGATTGTGTCACCGCTGATCACGATCAGCCACTCAGCCGTTTACTTTGCCTTGCTGAAAGATTTTCTCGCCCATTGATTAAAAATCTCAACCCAGCCACGATCAAACTGTTGATCCACTTGTGCATTGATCTCCGCCACCACCCGCAGGACGGTGCGCTTTTGTTCGCGGTAAATTCGCGATTGGGTCATCGCCTCGAAGGTATCGACAATCGCGAGTAATTTGGCCCCGGCGCAGATCTGCTGGCCGGCCAATCCGCGCGGGTAACCCTGCCCATCCTGACGCTCATGGTGATGCCGCACCATTTGACTTGCCTCATACCATTCCGTCAAGTGATCGAGTAAATCCGCACCTAGATCCGCATGACTACGCAGCATGTGGCGTTCTTCCGTGGAAAATTCACCTTGTTTGCCCAATAACTGCGGCGGTAAAAATGCCATGCCGACATCATGCACATACACCGCCGCGCGTAATTGGGTGACATCAATCGTGTTGCCCGCGAGCGCATTCATTTGCTCGGCCATCAGCAACATGCGTTGCAGGCTTTGCTCCGCATAACCCAGGCGCCGCTCGATAAACACCGCCATTTGTTTGAAAAAATCCAGATCGACGGGGCGTTCATCACTTGCCGGGATTGCCGTCGCCACCAATGTCGGGTCCAGCTGCACCAGGACATCCTGCAGATGGAGTTCATACCGTGCATGATCCGTATGGACCCGCGCCAATACCTGCTTCACGGGATCTAACAGCTGTGCCGCATCCGCATCACCCGCGAACACGGCAGTGAAGACATCCCGCACCCGCTCTAAACACAATAAGGATACGTCACTGAAAGGCGTGACATAGTTGATTTTATCCGAACGCATGTCATCCAGGATATCTTCCATGGCATGGACGAATTCAGAGAGGGCATCCAACTGCATCATGCGCAAGTTGCTTTTCACCGAGTGCAGGGCGCGAAACAAACCGTGCAAATCCTCATGCTTATCGGCCGCGCGATCAAGCTTCACCAGGATGCCTTGAATGTTGTCGAACGCATCGTCAAATTCCACGCGGAAATCGGCGATCAACTCCGGATCAACTACCGCGGTGTGTGGCGAACGGGTTCCTGGTTCCATATATTAATAGGGTGATGGTTTGTTACTGTTGATAACATCCAGCGTAGGTTAGAATAGGTGCCCAGCCGACCGACTCCATCTATTAGCGGTCTTTCGGCCTTGAACATGAGGTTTTAAGCTACATTGACGGCGTTAAACTCCACTGTCGTACTTGTGTTTCACCATGTCTGACGTTTTCGCGAGCCTGCAATCCAGCCTTGCGGCGTTAATGCCGCTGGACCGCCACGTCTTGCGCCGTCGCCTGCAACGTCTGCAACATCATGAAAACCGCGACCCGCAGGCGCTGGCGGCCATCAGCCAGGCGATTCAAACCGCACAAGCACGGCGTGAACAGCGACAGTTGGGCTTGCCGAAACCCGATTACCCCGAGCCGTTACCGATCTTGGATAAGCGCGAGGAGATCCTCGCCGCCGTGCGCACCCATCCGGTGATCATCCTCTGTGGTGAAACCGGGTCCGGCAAGTCCACGCAATTACCCAAACTCTGTCTGGAGTTGGGACGCGGCGTCGATGGTTATATCGGTCATACGCAACCACGGCGACTGGCGGCGCGCAGCATTGCCGAGCGCCTCGCCTACGAATTGCATAGCCCGTTGGGTCAACACGTCGGTTACAAAGTACGCTTCAAGGATCAGGTCGGCCCCAATAGTTACATCAAGGTCATGACCGATGGAATCCTGCTGGCGGAAACCCAGACCGATCGTTTATTGCATCGTTACGACACGCTGATCATCGACGAGGCGCACGAGCGCAGTTTGAATATTGATTTTATTCTCGGCTATCTGCGCCACATCTTGCCGCAGCGTCCCGATCTGAAAATCATTATCACCTCCGCGACGATTGATCCACAACGCTTCGCCCATTTTTTTAGCGCCGCACCGATCATTGAAGTCTCCGGCCGCAGTTATCCGGTGGAGATCCGTTATCGCCCGCGTCTGCCTGATGAGGACAATGTCACCCCGGATATGGCGCAAGCCATTGCGGCGGCGGTGGCGGAATTGCATGAGGAAGGCCCCGGCGATGTCCTGGTGTTTTTACCCGGTGAACGGGATATACGGCAAACCGCCGAGACCTTGCGTAAACAACATCCGCCGCACACCGAGATATTGCCTTTGTATGCGCGGCTGAGCATCGCGGAACAACAACGCCTGTTTGCGCCGCACAGCGGCCAACGCATTGTGCTGGCCACCAATGTCGCAGAGACCTCGATCACCGTACCGGGGATTCGTTATGTGATTGACACCGGCCAGGCACGCATCAGTCGTTACAGTTATCGCAACAAAATTCAACGCCTGCCGATTGAAAATATCTCACAGGCCAGCGCCAAACAACGCGCTGGTCGTTGCGGTCGTGTCGCCGCGGGTATTTGTATCCGCTTGTACGAGGCGCTGGAGTTTGAGAGTCGTCCGGCCTTTACCGATCCGGAAATCCTGCGCACCAATCTGGCCAGTGTCATTCTGCAAATGTACGCCTTGCGCCTAGGCAAGATCGAACACTTTGACTTTTTGGATCAGCCGGATGACAAACAAATCCGCGATGGTTATCGCTTGCTCGAAGAAATCGGTGCGCTACTGGATAACCAGCTTACCCCCCTGGGTAAACAACTGACGACCTTGCCACTCGACCCGCGCCTTGGCCGTATTGTATTGGCCGCACGCAGCGGGCAATGTTTACACGAGATATTGATCATCGTCAGCGGCCTGAGTGTGCAAGACCCGCGGGAGCGGCCGCTGGATAAAAAACAGCAGGCACAACAGGCGCACGCGGTCTTTACCGATAAAAAATCCGATTTTATCGCCTTGCTTAATCTCTGGAACTTTTATCAAGAGCAACGTCGTCATTTAACCAAGAATAAATTGCGTAAACTCTGCAGCCAGACATTTCTGTCCGCTACCCGTCTGGAAGAATGGCACGAGGTCCACCAGCAACTACACGGTCAGTTGAGTGAACAAGGCGCACAGTTTAATCAACAACCGGCGGACTACGCCACTCTGCACAAGGCCTTGCTCACCGGCTTGGCCAGTCAAATCGGCATGCTCGATGAAGAACGTAATTATCTTGGCCCGCGCGGTATCAAGTTTCAATTGTTTCCGACCTCGGGCGTAGGCAGCAGCAAACCGAAATGGATCGTGGCCGGGGCGCTGATGGAGACCGCGCAATTATTTGCCCACACTGTTGCCGAGATCGATCCGGCCTGGGTGGAAGAAACCAGTCCGCATTTAATCAAACATGATTATTCCGATCCGCATTGGCAGGCGAGTACCGCGCAAGTCGGCGGTTATGAGCGCGTCAGCTTATATGGCCTGGTGTTATGCGCCAAGCGCCGGATCAATTTTGGTCCGATTGATCCGGTCGCGGCGCGCGAGTTATTTATCCGTGAGGCCTTGATCCACGGTCACTTTAAAACACCGGCGCTGTTTTTAGCCCATAATCAACGCTTAATCGAAGAAATCTGCGCGCTGGAACAAAAGACCCGCCGCCCGGATATCCTGGTCGATGAACAGGTGTTGTTTGAATTTTACAGTCGGCAGATCCCCGAGAATATTTATTCCGGTGCGCAATTTACCCCTTGGTATCAATCGGCAGTAAAAAACAATGCGCGGTTATTATTTTTGGAAAAAGAGGATGTCATGCAGCATGCGGCCACGCATGCCGGTGCAAGCCAGTTTCCCGATTCGATGCGCTGCGGCGAATTGCAGTTACCGCTGACGTATCACTTCGCGCCCGGCGATGAAAACGATGGCGTCACGGCACACATCCCATTGGCGATATTAAATTTGGTGTCAGACACCGCCTTTGACTGGCTGGTACCCGGCCTGCGCAAGGATAAGCTGGTGGCGATGATCAAGGCATTGCCCAAGGCGCTGCGCCGGCATTTTATTCCGGCACCGGATTATGCCGACGCCTGTCTCGCCGCGATCGATTCCGTGTCGATGCCGTTTAACCAGGCCATCACCCAACAACTCCGGCGGATGAGCGGTGTCGACATGACTACCGCCATTTGGAGTGACGCGGATCTGCCGGTGCATTTGCACATGCGTTTTGAGATCCACGATGATCATGGCGAGACGCTGGCACACGGCCGTGATCTCGCGGCGCTCAAGGCGCAACTCAAGGTTACCACCCAACATATCTTTGATCACAAGCTCACTTGGGATCTACCGCAGGGTGATTTCACCGACTGGCCCTGTGCAAGCCTGCCGCATGAACTGACGCAACAACAATCCGGGCAAACCATCAAGGGTTACCCGGCCTTCGTTGCCAGCGCCGGTCAAGTCAGCGTACGGGTCTTTCCTGATCCGATACAGGCACAACAAACCATGCGTACGGGTTTACACACCTTGTTGAAACTGCATCTGGCGAAAGAATTAAAATATTTAATAAAAAATCTACCGCATCTGTCCACCACCTGCCTGGCCTTCACACCTCGACTTGATTGCACCAGCCTCACTGCGGATTTGCTGGATGCAATTCTGTACCAGGAGTTTTTAGACAAAATACCGTTTGATTATTCGCAACGTGATGCCTATGAGGCGGCGCTGGCCCGCGGCAAGCCTAATCTGGTGAATGCCGCGAATCAGTTGGCGAATAGCCTGCATCTCATCGCCCAGCAATATCAAACCGCTCGCGCCCAATTGGCCAAACTGAGCAACTCCGAACTGGTCACAGACATTAATCAGCAATTGGAGTATTTAGTTTATCCGGGATTTATTTCACAGACACCGCCGTTTTGGCGTGAACACCTGTTGCGTTATTTAAAAGGCATTAACGCCCGCCTGGATAAGGCGCGGCATGACCCTCGCAAGGATCACACTAAATCAGCGGAGGTCCGTGATTTCTGGATGCGCTTTATCAAACTGGGGATAACACCACCACAACAACACCGCATGCCCAGTGAATTAACCACCTATCGCTGGCTGATCGAGGAATACCGGATTGTGGTGTTTGCGCAGGAGTTAAAAACCGCGGTGCGGGTTTCCGCACCACGGCTGGAACAACAGTGGCAGTTGCATTGCCGGGCTTAGCCTGGCAATGCAGTCGCGTGTTGGAACAGTTATTCAATCATGACAGGCGGGCGGGGTTTGACCTTGTTTCAATACATCGATCGCCTTAATCCGATCGCGGCGAATGGTGTATTCGATACTGTCATTGTTCCATTTGCGCTGGACATAGATATTATTCGCATCCACCCGCTTCAGAATGCCACAGCGCTCCACCTTGTTGTTCATCACCACGATAAAATACCGGCCGATATAATTTTTCGCCTGGCCGTGTTTGATTCTGGTCGTGGCCGGTGGTTGTACCGTCTTTTTGATCTGCAGCGGATCAACCGGTGCGTCCGCGTGTTTGGCAGGCAGCGGCCGTTGCACCGTCGGATTGAGCAATTCTTCAAACGGCACTTGTTCCTGGCCTGTGCCGGTGGTTGCACCCGGCGGGACAGTTTGTGTTGGTGAGGTGACCAATGTCGGTGTCGTCGAGGTGGGAAGGGTGTTCGTGTCTTTGCCCGGCGCTTCGGCGGTGGGTGTGCCTTGCGCATTCGGTGTGCTGCTGTTCGTTGACGTGTTCGCGCCAGTGGCAGGTGCAGACATCTGCGCTGGCGAGATCAAGCCGGTTTGCCGACCGAGATACTCCATTTCCTTTTGATCCAACATGACAAACGTGATGATGGCCAACACCGCCGTGGTGAGATACAACAAGAACGGCAACTTGACCTCCCGGAAATACGCGAAGCCAAAGGCAATCGCGGTGATGGGGGAGAATAACAACACCAGGACGCCCCACATCACACTGCGGGTAAACGCCGCCACAATCAACCACAAGTTGATCAGCAAATGGATAACCATCATCAACAAAAATACTTCCATGCTACCACCCTCGTCGTATTTGTTACCAGCACAAGCAATCTGGCTACGTGTTCTACATTATATAGAATAGAATAAGCAATAGCCTAGCACAGACCCTTTGAAAGGGAATAGCAAATAGGGCGTATATTGCTATCATGGCACACGATTTTTTTAGTTACTGTTTGCGACCAGGTGACGACGGACAAACCCAACCCCAGCCTGACTCGACCCGGCCGTCACCTCGGGTTAGGATCACGCCTCATCATCGAAACACACTTTTTGATTTAGGAATCGACAACGCTATGCAACCGCCGCGTCATGCTCAACCACTCTTTGTTTTTGGCCGACTCACGATGTTCCTGTGTTGCGTCATCGCCTGTTCACCCAGCCCCCTGGTGCGCAACGCGAATATCGCAACAGCGGCACCGTCGCTGACCATCATGCAAATCCAAGGTACGCAACAGACGTCAGCCTATGTCGATCAGCGGGTGACCACCTCCGGGGTAGTGACCTTATTCAGCAAAGACCAGCAACAATTTTGGCTGCAAGACCCGCTGGGTGATAACAAGCAGGAAACGGCCGACGGGATCTTTGTGGATGCCCGGCAGTATTTGCAACACGCCCAACGTCCCGCAGTGGGAGATTTTATTGTAGTCACCGCCGTGGTCAACGAACGGCAATTTTACCCGGGCTTGCCCTTGACGATGTTAACGGCGTTGAGCGAATTGAAGATCAGCCGTTCACCGCAACCCTTGCCAACCGCGCTGATGCTCGAACAACTCCCCGCTGTCTCCATCCCGGCGGCAATACAATTCTGGCAACAACGGGAAGGAATGCGCGTCACTGTCGAGGATGCCACGGTGGTTGCCCCGACCAACCAGTTTGGTGAATTTGTGATCCTCACGCGCGCCAGCACCCAGGCTGGTTCGGGTTACGAGCCGGCGAGTCAGCATTTGTTATTGCGTGACCTCGGTAACAGTCAAGTCGACTATAACCCCGAGCGTATTCTGATCGATACCAGCGCTCAACCCAAGGCGATACTTGTCCGCCCCCCGGATCACATTCACGCCTTGCACGGCGTTGTGCACTATAGCCACGGGAATTACAAAATCGTTGCGGAGAAGATTGAGGTTGAGCAACAGCCGTTACCGGCCGGCCCCCTCCATCCCGCGGTTAACATCCAGCACAATCTGAGTATGGCGAGTTTTAATCTGGAAAACTTCTTTGCCGCGAAGGATTCGCTGGAGAGCAAACAGGCGTTCGATCGAAAATTAAAAAAACTGGCCCAAGCGATCCAAAATGAATTACAGCTACCCGCGATCATCGTGGTCCAAGAAGTGGAAAATACCGAGGTTCTACAAACCCTCGCCAAGCGCATTAATCAGCACGCCGGCAGCCGTTATGCGGCGGTGTCCCATGCCGTCAGTGATCGGCGCGGTATCGCAACGGGTTTTCTCTGGGATAGCAATAAAGTTTCTCTGCTAAATACCGGGCAACTGCATACACCACAAACCGAGGCGGCATTTGGACCACGCAGCGCCAGTCCGGGCCGTGAACCCTTGCTCGGCCGGTTTCGCTTCCTGGATCAGGAACTGCTTGTCATTGGCAATCATTTTAAAAGCAAACGCGGTGATGACCCGTTGTTTGGCATCCACCAACCGGCCCATCGCCCCACCGAGGTACAGCGCAAGGCGCAGGCACAAGCGGTGCGCGCTTACGTCAATGCACTGCTGAGTGTTGATCCGAACGCATTGATCTTGCTCAGTGGTGACTTCAATGACTTTGCCTTTGCGGAACCCGGCGAGGGGCAAGATCATCCGTTGGCCATTCTGCGCGGCACGGCGGCGGAAATACCATTCACCGCCGTCGCGGAGTCGATCCCGGCGGCGGAACGTTTCAGTTATATCCATCAGGGGAATGCGCAACTCCTGGATCACATGTTGCTAAGCCCGGCCTTACAAACCCATTTTCGCGCCGCGCAGTTATTACACATCAACGCCAGCTTCCCATCTGCACTGGCTGCCGATCCCACCACCTATTTGCGTTGCTCGGATCACGACCCCTTGATCAGCTATTTTCAATTTTAGCCGCTTGTTGAAAAACTCGAAGTTAGCCCGCGTCTCGTCGTTCCGGCCAAACGCCGTGCGAGCCGGAATCCAGTAATACATAGAGGCTACTGGCAGGCGGCGTTAATCGGTTTAAATAATTTTCATTAACTAATGCCTTTTTCAAGCTGTTAGCAGCCTGTTGAAAAACTCGACGTTGAACCCCGATTCGTCGTTCCGGCCAAACGCAGTGCGAGCCGGAATCCATATATATCAATAGGCTTCTGGCTATCGACGTGAGTCGGTTTAAAGAATTCTCAGTAAGTTCTGCGTTTTTCAACAGGCTGTTAGGTAACTACCTTCCAAAAAAATTGGGGCGCACCCTGCGCCCCATCACCGCCACGTTACAACAAAAAATATCAGCGTGTCGCCGCACTGATTAACTTGGCGCGATCGAAGCTACCCAAATTGTAAATATCCGTCAGCCCTTGTGATTTGAGTTTTTCCGTGGCCATGTGACTGCGCGTGCCACTGTTACAAAATAATAAACAGGCGCCTTGTTTGAACTGTTCCAGATGCTGCGGCAATTCTTCCAGCGGTAAATTCAACGCGCCCGGCAGGGTCTCCTTGGCGAATTCATTTTGGCTGCGCACATCCACCAACACCGCGCCGCGGTTGAGCAATTGTTTGGCCTGTTCCGGGGCAACCGGTACCTGCCATTTGCCAAACAAACGCATCACCCCTTCATACATCCAGGACAAGGTGCAAAAATGGGTGAAGATCACGATCGTCTGCAACACCAGCAGACTGACCCCCACCACGGTCGCTGCCATCGGCATCCCGGCCAAAAATAACAGCCCGGCGGCGATATTCATCAGTCCCGCGGATAAACAGGCGAGTCGGCGTTGCAACGGATTTTCCGGTAACTTAACGGCACCCACCACCGGTCGAATCAGCTGGTTGTAAATTAAATCCATCGGATGACCGGCGGGAAAGAAAAAGGCCAAGATCCCCAACAGCGCCACTGCAAATAAAATGATGGGTTGTTGGGTATAAAGTCCATAGGCGGCGATCAATGAACAGGCCGCCGGGGTGAAGCGCAGGCCCCACTGCAATTGCTTGAGTTCGGCCGGGGTATAGCGTTGATAACCTTGTTGCACCAGGCTGCGCTGCTGAAATGATAAATGACAGGTCTTATCCATGAAATCCTCTGGGTTGTCGTCGCGTAAAAATACGTGTCATGCATATTAGAATATATTTATATACTATAAATCAAGTAGCCCCCTCCCGCCATACAAATCAATCCCTTGTTCCGCGCTGTGATCTTGCTCACGAATATCCTATTATGGTGAAGGATGTGATCCCCGCGTAACCCACCACAGCGCCGGTTACGCCCCTGCCCCCGGGCAGGAAAAATATGCCTTAGTAGCGCCGCCACCTTCATGACAAAAAAAACGATCACCCTGTTGTCAGCTAAAGACCCCCAAGTCCTGCAACGGCTTGGCCTGCAAAGTCTGCGCAGCCGCTACATTATTGCCACCGTCAGTGTCTCTTTGATCCTGACGCTCGCGGCAGGCTTCGGTTGGCATTACGTCGAAAATACTGCAGTCAACCAACTGGGCAACATCCAGCATCGTACCGCGGCAACCAATGCGATGGCCAATGCGGTCACCCATACCCATACACTGGAAACACAGATCTACCGTTTCATCACCTTACCCAGCGCGACAAGCCGGCGGACTATCGAGCACACCTTTACCACCCAACACAGCGCGATCCGGGAATTAACCAACAATGAGTGGATTCGACATGACGCCGCATTGTTACAACTCGTCGCGGAATTGGAAAAGGATCATCTTGAACTTGAAGTTGAAATCAGCCAGCTGCTGGATGTGCGCACCGATGACGCCAAATGGTTTCCTGCCCTGAGTCTGATGCAGAACAAAATGCTGACTTACAACATGCAATTTATGTCGTCACTGGAACTGCTGAACACGGAAGTGAATAATGACCTGAGCGACGCAACGAAACTGGAAATTTATAAGCTCAGCAACGAAACCCGTTATTATTGGCAGTTGATGATCGGCGAATTTCGCCTGTTCGTTGCCAACAGCTTCGGCGTTTTTTCCAGTGACCCGGAACGTGGCATCGCCACACGCAAGGCCAATATCGAACTGTATTCCGGTTTGATCGATGACCTGCTCGCTAAATTGGCCAAGCATGGTCGACACGGTGACTTGGACATCGTAAGCGACAGCTCATTACAGGAGATGCAATACTGGTTCAAGGAGTGGAAGTCCAGTTACAAAAATGTCTCCGCCAAATTCGATACCGAGATGTGGCGCCAGGATCTGGTTCTACTGCGCGAGCGCATCGAACCGAAAATGTTACGCATCAATCAGCATATCTCAAATCTGCAGCTGGCCTTGGGCGCGGCCTCCACCAAGGACATCACGCATTTAACCGGGGTTGCCCGACATTTTTCCGATTTTATTATTTTTCTTTCCGCCGGCGTGATAGCGGCGGGGCTGTTGGGATTTTTTATTTTTCACCGCGCCATCTTGCGACCCATTTCCCGGATCGCCCAGGCGCTCAAAGATGAAGCCAGCGGCCAGCACAAAACCGCCGTGCCATTGAGTTCCGCTGAGGAAATTCGCGCCTTGACCAATGCCTTTGCGGAGATGCGCGAACAAATACGAACCCGCGAGGCGCATTTGGATCACATGGCCCATCATGATGCCTTGACGCAACTCCCCAATCGCATCTTGTTTCACTATCGATTGGAGCAATCCCTGGCCAAGGCAATCCGTAATGGAACACAAGTCGGCTTGCTGTTTCTTGATCTGGATCGATTCAAACAGATCAACGACTCACTGGGACATGACACCGGTGACAAATTATTGCAGATCGTATCCAAACGGTTACATGGCTGTTTGCGCGCGACGGATATGATTGCGCGCCTTGGCGGCGATGAATTTGCGATTATTATTGAAAATGTGACGCAACCCGAACAACTCGCCACCACGGCGCGTAAATTATTAAAAGAATTCACCTCCCCGTTCTTGGTTGATCATCATGAAATACATACCTCCACCTCCATTGGTATCGCCTGTGGCCCCAAGGACAGTAGCACCATTGAGATACTGGTGAAGAACGCGGATATCGCGATGTACCACGCCAAGGCCTTCGGTAGAAATCTATTCAAGTTTTACTCGAACGAAATGGCAGAGCAAATGATTGAGCATGTCACCTTGGAGGCCCAACTACGGCATGCGATCGAATATCAGGAGTTCGAACTCTATTATCAACCGATTGTGGAGGTGCGCAGCGGCCGCATGATCAGTACCGAGGCCTTACTTCGTTGGCATCACCCCGGACGCGGATTAATTTCACCCGACGAATTTCTTCCGGTGTTGGTCGAATCAGGTTTGATCAAACCGGTTACCCAGTGGGCGCTGATCGAAGCTGGCAAGCAATACTCGGCGTATGTCGCCGCGGGTCACGCGAACATTCGCACCTCGGTTAATTTGACCGGCTTTGTGTTTCGCAACGACTCGATCCTCGATGTGATCCTAAGCGCCATTGAACACAGCCAGATGGAACCCAAAGGGCTGATCCTGGAAGTGACGGAAGACACCTTGCAAACTGACATGCAGTCCGCGCAACAGGCGCTGAACACCTTGCAGAAAATGGGCATTCAAATCGCCTTGGATGATTTTGGTACCGGGCAATCCTCACTGAACCATTTACGCCATAACCCAATTAACATTGTCAAAATCGACCGCGACTATATCAAGAATATTCCCACTGACAAAAGTGACTCTGAACTGGTGGATGCCATTATCGCCATGGCGCATAAACTTCATATCAAAGTCGTCGCTGAAGGTGTGGAGACGAAAGCACAACTGGATTTTCTGCACTGGCATAAATGCGACGCGATTCAAGGTTATTTCTTCAGCCACCCGCTCCCGGCCGCCGCGATCCTGGAGATGCTGGCGCAGGATAAACGGATGTTGGGTTAACAAACTCGTTGCACCGCTTTACCTCCCAAACGGCATAGCCCGCGCGCTTGACTTTTCTATAATTATTTCTTATATTTCTGTATATACAGAAATTACGGATATTTAATATATAGACCCGTTTTGCCACGACCCGCGGAGCACGCACCATGTCAACGGACACCTGTGCCACACGACTACCGGTTTACTTGTCGTTAACCACGGTTGCGATCATCACGCTGGCCTGTGTACTGATGGCCGTGACCCTCACCCCCGGCTTGCCGACCACGCCCGAACTCGCCGCGCGCATGACCTTCATTGAACAGCACACGACGCTCTGGCAATGGGGTTGGATAAGCTGGATGGCCGGTTCACTCAGTTTATTCCTGTTTGGCTTGTTACTGTTGGACTACATCCCAACGCAGCCATTGAAATATTTTGCGATTGGCCAAATTGCCATTGGCGTGGTGCCGGACATCGCGGCGGAAATTCTCTATGCCTTCGCCTTACCCAAATTCACCTCTCAACCGGCGCAGTATGTCTTGCTTGAACAGATCGCGCAGTTGTTCACCGGAGTGTTTGCCAATAGCGCCTATTGCCTGGGCGGCTTGCTGCTGAATCTTTTATTGTTATGCAATCGCCGCCTACCGCGTGCGCTGGTTCTGCTGGGTTTACCTTCTTGGCTTATCGGTTTTGGTTTGAGTGTGGCGATCATCATCGATAATCTGCCGCTGGCCGTGTCTTGCACTGCCATCTCCATGGTCTGGAATGTCATTTGGATATTCCTGATGGGTGTGCTGGTATTCCCTCATCCCAACAAATACGCGGTGACCGCACATGCACGCTGATCACCTCTACTTTATTATTAAAGTCATCCACCTCGGCAGTCTGATCGCGTGGTTGGGTCCCACCTTCGGCGCTTGGTGGATGTTGCGCCTGGCCAATCGCCAGTTCGGTGAACCCAGCATGATCAGTCAATTTTTATATATCAGTTTTTTGCATCTGGTACGCGTTGAACATCTTGCCTTCCTGTTGCTCTTGAGCAGTGGCGCGGGCATGGTCTGGTTTAACCCCGCACTGCCGCAACCCTGGTTGTGGTTTAAGTTGGGCCTGTTGCTGTTGATTATCCTCCCCGTGGAGATATTCGACATTTGGATTAGTCATTACAAACTCCCGAGTGTGTTTGCGGTGCGACATCCCTCCCGCCCCTATAGCAAACAGGAAGCGTCGCTGTTACAGGTTTATCACCAACGTTTTGTACCTGTCGCACTGATCCTGTTGCCGCCGACTATCCTGAGTGTATTCTGGTTAGCGATTTACAAACCAGTGTGGTGATTTATTCTTTGGAGACGAGTATGCCCTTCCGCGTGATGGTTCTCGGTGGTTATGGTAACTTTGGTGCACGTATCGCGCGGCGGCTTGCCCAGGACGCGCTGATCGAAGTCATTATTGCCGGGAAAAACAGTGACGCTGCGTGTGCCTATGCCGAGCAACTCAACACAGCGGTGCCACCTGCGCGCGTAACCTCAGTTACTTGTGATATCCAACTCACTCCTTCCCTCATCGCCGCCATCAATCAAACGCAGTGTAACCTGGTGATCAACACCGTCGGACCGTTTCAGGGCCAGGATTTTTGTGTTGCCACAGCGGTGATCACCGCCGGTGTAGATTATCTGGATCTGGCCGATGCACGCGAGTATGTCCAGCATTTCCAACAATTGGATGAACTGGCACGAAAACATAAGGTACTCGCCGTGACTGGTGCCAGCACCGTACCAGGTTTATCCGCCGCCGTGATTGATCACTACTTGCCTGAATTCGCGAAACTCGCGTCAATCGATATTGGTATCAGTCCTGGAAATCGCGCGCCGCGTGGTCTGGCGACAATACGGGCGGTGTTGAGTTATTGCGGCCAACCGCTCACCCAATTCCGCCACGGCCAGTGGCAAACCGTCTACGGCTGGCAAGGTTTGGTTCGGCGACGTTACCCTAATCCAATGCACACGCGCTGGTTGAGTTATTGCGATGTCCCCGATTTGCTGTTATTTCCTGAACGGTATCCCGCGGTGCGCACGGTGATCTTTCGCGCCGGCATGGAGTTAACCGTCATTCAACTCGGTATTTGGTTACTGTCCTGGCTGGCGCGTTGGCGCATCGTCAAACATTGGCCACGTTATGCCAAGCTGTTACGGTCACTGAGCGATCTGTTATTGCCGTTCGGTTCGGATGTTGGCGGGATGCACGTGGAACTCAGCGGTGTGGATCATCACCAGCGGCCACTGCGAATCACCTGGCACGTGATCGCACAACAGAATGACGGCCCGGAGATCCCTTGTACCGCCGCGGTGGTGATCGCCCAACAACTGGCGCGTGGCCAGATCAAACAACTCGGCGCCCGGCCCTGTCTGGATTTGTTTAGCTTGGATGCGTTCATGTTGTCGTTGCAGGGTCGTGCCATCCAACAGCAGGTGAGCCGTGAGGAGTTACGGTGGTGAACGACGACTTGTGTTCGATTGATCGTGGTTGATGAGAGGTAGGTCGGCCTGCAGGCGACCTACAAAATATTTCTTGTTACGCGCGAACTTCGTGAAGAAGTTAATTGACCTCCGCTATCGTCAGCTTCGCCCCATGCACGCGCGCGCCCAATAAGGACATCACAATGGCGGCAATATAGGGAATCGTTTGAACACACAACACAATGATCCAGAATAACATGTCCGGCGTGTCATTTCCCTGACCTTTAGTGACTGCAGCCTCTGAGGTATTGCGCACGATCAGCCCGATCACCGCTGCGATAAACAACAAGCCTAAAATTGCCTCTTCATATACCACCACCAACGCCGTGCCAAACGACAACCTTTCCGCAAGTTTTGGTGTACGAAAGAAGGGTTTTTCTTTAATAACAAATCCCGCCAAGATCGCCCGTGAAATCGTATGCGATAAAGCTAGCCCTGCCACCGTCGCCGACAGAGTTTGCCAGATACCGGCATTGACATTGGTCTGGTACAAATAAAATTGTTTCGCCGTTTTAAAACTGAACAAGGCCAGCGGCAACAGGGAAAATATCAACAAGGGTGGATCAACCATGATCGGCGCGATAATCATGGCGGTCGACCAGCCCAACGCCGCCAGATTAAAAATTAAATTCAAGCCGTCCGCCAACCACGGCAACCAACCGGCAAAAAAATGATACCGCTGGCCAATCGTCAACTTAGTTTGTACTCTGCCCCATAACTGTTTGGCGTGGCCGCGTAAAATTTGAATGGCGCCAAAGGCCCAGCGGAAGCGTTGCTTCTTGTAATCAATGAAGGTATCCGGCATCAAGCCCTGGCCGTAACTCTTGGGAATGTACACCGCTTCATAACCGTGTTCAAAGACGCGCAGACCTAGCTCGGCATCTTCGGTAATACACCACTCCGCCCAACCGCCGATCTCTTGCAATACATTACGACGGATCATGGTCATGGTGCCGTGTTGAATGATCGCGTTGCGTTCATTGCGCGTGACCATGCCGATATAAAAGAAGCCACGATACTCGCTGTAACACATCGACTTGAAGATATTCTCATCACCGTCGTGATAATCCTGCGGCGCTTGCACTATCGCAATGCGTGGATTGACAAATTGTGGCGCCAGGTCATGCAGCCACAACGGATGTACCAGATAATCACTGTCAATCACGGCAATCACTCGCGCCTCGGTCGCGGTCTGGCGCAAAGCAAAATTCAAGGCGCCGGCCTTAAAACCTGCCAACGGTGCTTCATGAAAAAAACGGAAACGTTCACCCAGCGTCTGACAATGTGTCTGTACCGGTTGCCATACCGCCGGGTCCTTGGTGTTGTTGTCGATCACGATGACTTCGTAATGCGGATAATCAAGCCTAGCCAATGCATTCAAGGTCTCGATCATCATCTGCGGTGGTTCGTTGTAACAAGGGACATGGATCGAGACAAACGGCAATTCCGCGGGAGGAACCAATAAGGGTACAAAGGCCCGCCGCCGGAATTTACTCCAGCGCAATTCTGCCCATTCGTGCGCCTCAGCAAGCAACACCACGAACACGCCGATCATGCCGATCACCAATAACAAACCCACCACGATACTCAGCGGACTGAGGTATTGCTTGGAATAATCATACCCCACCCAGACCGCCACGGTCGCCACCAAGTAAGCAATGATCGCCAGAAAGCTGCGGCCGTGCATGCCCAAATGTTTACTGTCGGTGAGCAACAGCGCAAACACAATCAGCGCCAGGATCACCGACACACCCGCCAACACATACCAATGCGGGATGCCAACAATCGGTTCCGTTAAAGAGAACTTGGGTTGGCGATAGGCGTCATATACACCCCAATAGGCACCAATCGCCCCTTCATCCGTGCTGCGCTTCCACGGCTGGTCAAAGGCCTCCATGAGGTAATAGGTATAATGTTCTTTTTCCGCGTTTTTGAGAAACTCCCGCAGAAACATTGCCTGATTCGCGACACTGGCCTCCGCCGCGCCGTAGCTACGGCCGTTGCTGGGCCAACCCACTTCACCGATGATGATCGGTTTATCAGGATAATTTGCCATCAACTCCAGCATAAAGACGTCGATTTTTGCGACGGCTTCTTCGACTTTGCATTTTTCCCAGTACAGCAACATGTGCGCCGCAATATAATCAACATGTTCCACCAATTCAGGATGCTTCTGCCAAACATCATGCGGTTCGGCTGTGCTGACCGGCACATTGACGGCCTTGCGCACCCGTTCAATATATTCGATTAATTTTTCCGTCGGGATGTAACCATGCAAGACCACTTCATTGCCGACGATGACGCGCACCACATTGCGGTTGGCGTTGGTCACCTCGATCAGCTTATCAATCTCGCGTTCGTTACGCTCCAGATCCTCATCAATCCACGCGCCGACCGTGACGTTGATATTGTATTTCTTCGCCAGCCGTGGCACCTCGGCGATCGTGCCATCGGTGGTATAGGTGCGTACGGCGTGGGTCTTGCCGGCAAGCAGCGCTAAATCGGCATCAATGTCTTGCTCCGTGGGGAGAATATGTTTGATCGCATCTTGATTGGCCTGAAACGGCGAGAAGGAAAATCCCTTGACCTTTTGCGGCCAAGGCGGATGCTGCTGGGGTTGGTTGGCATAGGCCCACAAGCTGATCGTCACGACGGCCACGGCGATGGCAATCAGTAGATTAATACGACTCATGGGTGTGGTGCCTGCCTGAATACGTTGCTTGTTAACTTAAAGTGGGCGCACATTCTATCTTATTTGCCAGGTAGCCTTGAATAATTCACGGTGGTGATGACCGTTTTCTTGTGACTTATTTAACAACTCGCTGATTTAGCAGGCTTTGCTGCCAACAACGATGTCGGCCTGGCCGCTCCACTCTACGTCGGATCTGTGTCTGAGCAGCTATTCTGAGGCATGCGCCAACAGGCGCAAATATTCCTCTAGCAGGACATCGCGCGAAGGCCGTTGTTCCCCCAGTAAATAGCCGCAGGACTTTTGTTTACAGTGCAACCCATCCGTCAGGTAATTCTGAATAACGTCCGGCATGTCGTGGTGGCGTAACAGCGGATAGTGGGTCGGCACGCCATCTTGCACGATGACAATACGATTGTGAAAATAACTGCCCTCACGATTATCCAGGTACTGCAAGGCCTTGAAGGTGTTGGGACCATTGTGTAGCGGCGGTACGTGGTCAGCGGTCAGAATAATCAGGCTGTGTTTATCCATCGCCACCAGTTGCTTGACGAAATCGGTGATTGCCTTGGTGCGGTAATAAAACTGATTGGTACTGCGCGCCAGATGATCGTCCTGATAGCTATGCAGCATTTTGATAAATTCCGGCCGCTGTTTGGGATCCAACAGATGTGGGGTGTGGCCGTAAATCGTCATCAGATAATTAAACACGGGCTTATCGGGTGTTTCCTGTTTGACGCGACGTAGCATCGCCAGGTTTTGGGTAAAGAGTTCCGCGTCGAATTGAAATTCTTCCACGTCAGTATCACCGGCGGTGATATAGGTGTCGCCGTTATAAAATTCGCGCGGGAAATTGACCTCGCTGAAGCCGATACCCTTGTAGGCGGTTAGGGCGTTAAAGAAATTGGGCTTGTAGGCATTGGCGCCAATAGTGCGATAACCGCTTTGTTGCAGGATACTGGGCAAACAGTGCGCCTGCGCGCCGGTGAACACATTGAATTCCACGCTGGATAATTTTTCAAAGCCAGGCATGCCGCATAACACCTCGAATTCCGATTGGGAAGTGGCACCGCCAAACATCGGGGCGATCGACAAGCCCGGGGTGTCTGCAAAATATTGAATGAAATCCGGATGCGTCGGCGGTTGGGAAAATTTCGCGGCACGAAACAGTGTTGGGTCTAAAAAACTTTCCAGCACGATGAGATGGACATTGTGCTTATTGCCGTGTTTGTTTAAGTACTCCGCGCGTTGCTGTGCTTGTTGATCATAGGCGGCACGCTGGCGATACGGTGCAATCGCGCGGCTGATCTCCAGACGTTCCGCCTCGCGCAACAGGGTCATAGCGAGACGACCATTGCGTTCGACACTCTTGGCATCGGAATAAATAATAATACCATTGGCGACAGAGTGAAACGCGGCAGCAAACGTCGTGGGATAAACGAACAACAGCGCCATCACGCCCAGCGCGGGCAGGCTTAACAGTGCGGTATGACGGTTTTGCCGATGATTAAGCGACACGACCACCGCCAACAAGGGCACAAAAAAGATAATCCCGACGACAATGTCATAGCTCACTGGCAATACGCGAAATAATTCGGGTAATTCGATAACATTGATCCAACGAAACACCTTGCTGTAGGCCAAAAAGAAAAGATCGTGTACCAGATAAAACAAGATAACCGGCACACTGGCCAGCAGTGCGCGCCAACGGCTGGGACGCAGTACGTGATAGAGCAAGGAATATATGTAAAGTATGAGCGCCAGTTCCAGCCATTGGGTCAGCAGATGGTGATTGGCAAACCCGCCCATGGCCGTACTCAGCCAGCCAAACAGGTATAACACGCACAATAAAATAACATACCGGTTGGTGACCAGTTGTTGTAGACCGAGGCTAGCGGTACGGAACCAAGCGTTGAAGTTAGGCATAAGTGGACAGGATTATACCCGCTTTTCCCGTTACGTCCCCCACCCACAACCCTTATTTACCTATCCATCCAACCCGAATGTCGCGGCCCTGTTGCACTCACCCTGCCACCACATTCCCATCTTCACGGCATATTGTCAGCCGATTCAGCGACACTGGCCAATACGCCGGCCTGAATAATTCTCATTGAGCAAGGAGGATAATCCCTATTCAACAAACTGCTAGAATACAGGCATGCACATGCCATCCCCGCACGCGGCGGAACTCAACCTGTTTCACCCGGTTATCCAACAATGGTTCACGCGCTTTGTCGGTGAACCCACCGCCGTGCAGTGTGCGGCCTGGGCGGCGATCGCCGCGCACCAAACTACCTTGATTGCCGCACCCACCGGTTCCGGCAAAACCCTGGCGGCATTTCTGGCGATCATTAACGAGTTATTGCAGTTGGGGATCCAAGGTCAACTGGCACAACAAACGTATGTGTTGTACATCTCGCCGCTCAAGGCCCTCTCCAACGACATTCAAAAGAATCTGCAACTGCCGCTCAATGGCATTCGTGATCAATTGTTGGAATCTGGCATAGCCGATGTATCGATCCAGGCCTGGGTGCGCACCGGTGACACCTCGCAGGCGGAACGGCAACGCATGCGCCGCCAAGCACCCCATATATTAGTGACGACACCTGAATCCCTGTATGTGTTGCTCGGCTCAGCCTCCGGTCGCGAAATGCTACGCCACGTCCGCAGCGTGATCGTCGATGAAATCCATGCACTGGCGGGCAACAAACGCGGCGCACATTTGTTATTGTCCTTGGAACGGTTGAGCGCCTTGTGTGAAAGCAGCTCCGGTATTTGTCCCACCCGCATCGGCATTTCCGCCACGCAAAAACCCATTGCCTTGATGGCGAACTTTTTACAAGGCACGCGCGACACCGCGGTTAACATCATCGACATCGGTCACAGCCGCGAGCGCGACCTGCGCATCGAATTACCGCGCTCGCCGCTGCAAGCGGTGATGGCCAATGAGGTCTGGGATGAAATGTATGATCGGCTGGCCGAGTTAATCGCGCAACACCGCACCACCTTGATCTTCGTCAACACCCGCCGTCTTGCCGAACGCGCCGCGCATCACTTGGCACAACGCCTGGGTGAACACGCCGTCACCGCGCATCACGGCAGTCTGGCGCGCAAACATCGACTGCACGCCGAACAACGTCTGAAGGCAGGCGAACTGCGCGGCTTGGTCTGCACCGCCTCGCTGGAACTGGGCATTGATATCGGTGATATCGATTTAGTTTGTCAGCTGGGTTCACCGCGCGCCATCGCCACGTTTTTGCAACGCGTCGGCCGCTCCGGTCATTCCATTCACGGCACCCCCAAGGGTCTGTTGTTTCCGCTCAGCCGTGATGACCTGGTCGAATGCACCGCGCTGTTCGCGGCGATCCAACGCGATGAACTCGATGCCATCCAGATCCCGGAACAACCGCTGGATGTGTTGGCGCAACAGATTGTCGCCGAGGTCGCCGCACAACACTGGAATGCAACGGCCTTGTATGAGCAATTCCGCCGCACCTGGTCGTATCGCAATTTATCCCGCGCCAGTTATGACGCCGTGCTACGCATGTTGGTGGAAGGCTACAGCACGCGGCGTGGCCGACGCGGGGCGTATTTGTTTCATGATCGGGTGCAGGATGAATTGCGCACGCGTCCGGGCGCGCGCCTCGTTGCGATCTTAAACGGCGGCGCGATCCCCGATCAGTTCGATTACGATGTCATCCTGCAACCCGAGGCGATCTTTGTCGGCTCGCTCAATGAAGACTTTGCCTTTGAAAGTATTCCCGGTGACATCTTTCAATTAGGCAACACCTCGTATCGCATCCTCAAGATCGAGCAAGGCCGCGTCCTGGTGGAAGACGCGCATGGCCAGCCACCAAATATCCCATTCTGGTTTGGTGAATCACCGGGCCGCACCAATGAATTATCACAAGCGGTGTCGCAATTGCGCAGTGAAATCTCACCCTACCTGGATAACGGACTCGACGCCACGCTGAATTGGTTACAGACCAGTTATGCCTTAGCACCAGCGGTGGCGCAACAACTCGCCGAATATTTAGGTTGTGCCAAGGCCGCCTTGGGGGTGTTACCGACGCTGCGCGACATTATCTTTGAACGTTTCTTTGATGACACCGGCGATATGCATCTGGTCATCCATAGCACTTACGGTACAAGAGTGAATCGCGCCTGGGGGCTGGCATTGCGCAAACGTTTTTGCCGCAAATTTAATTTTGAATTACAGGCCTCCGCCACCGACAACCACATTATTTTATCCTTGGGCCCCACCCACAGTTTCCCCTTAGACGAAGTTGTAAATTATCTGCATAGCAACAGTGTGCGCTCGGTGTTGATTCAGGCCCTGCTCGCCGCACCGATGTTCGCCACCCGCTGGCGTTGGAACACCAACATCAGTCTGGCGGTATTACGTCTGCGCAATGGCAAACGTGTCCCGGCACAATTTCAACGCAGCGACGCCGAGGATCTGATTGCCTTGGTCTTCCCTGATCAACTGGCCTGCCTGGAAAATATTGTTGGTGATCGTGAAGTACCGGATCACCCGCTGGTGCAACAAACCTTGCACGATTGTCTGCATGACACCATGGACATCACGGCGCTGGAACAACTTTATCAACAAATTGCCGCCGGTGAGGTGCGTGTTCATTGCCGTGATCTGACCGGGCCATCACCGCTGACTGCCGAGATATTAACGGCACGGCCGTATGCCTTTTTGGATGACGGTGCCGCCGAAGAACGCCGCACCCACAATGTCAAACAATCACCGCAATTAGATCTGGCCACCGCGCGGCAGCTGGGTCGGCTCAATCCCGAGGCCGTGGCGCAGATTCAACAAGACGCCTGGCCGCAAGCCAGCAATGTCGATGAATTACACGACGCGATAGTGATGATGGGATTCATCACCGAACAGGAAGTGATACAAGCGACACATTTTATAAACGCACAACCTAATCCCGATAATTGGCCGACATTGATCGAAGACCTGTTGCAACAAGGTCGTATCACGCGGGTTACTCATAATAATCAAGAGGATCTCCAAAATTCCGTCATTCCCGCGAACGCGGGGATCCATATAACTAACGCAATAGATTCCCGCGTTCGCGGGAATGACGAAAAAATGGATGTGCAGAGCGGTTCGCAAACATTCATTTATGTCGCTGCTGAACGCCTGGCCGATCTGTTTGTCTGTCTGCCGCATGCGATCGGTACACCTGCAATTACACCGTTGACAAGCACTGCCGATAACACTACCGGCTTGCTTGCCTTGTTACGCAGCCGTTTGGAATATCTCGGCCCGGTCACCGCCGAGCAACTTGCACAACCGCTGGGCATATCGGTCGGTGAGATTACATCGGCGTTGCTGCAACTCGAACAACAAGGCTTTGTGATCCAAGGTAGATTTAATACTCCCACTGATCAAACCCAATGGTGCGAGCGGCGTTTGCTGGCACGTATTCACCGCGCGCATCAACAACAACGCCGCCGTGAGATCGAACCGGTCAGTCCCCAGGACTTCATGCGTTTTCTGTTTGATTGGCAACACGTCGCGGAACCGCGGCAAGGTGTAGACGCCCTGCTCGCCGCCATGGAACAACTCGAAGGTTTGCCACTGCCCGCCAGCGCCTGGGAAAACGAGATCCTGCCGATGCGTGTACAGCCTTATCACAGCACGGATTTAGATCAACTCTGCAACAGCGGCCGCTTACATTGGCAACGCGTATTAAACAGCAACAGCACCGCCCGCAAGAGCACGGTGTTACGCACCACGCCGATTGCGTTTTTTATCCGCCGGCATTTATCCCACTGGCAGGCCTGGATGCCCACGACCACACCGGAGAGCAGCGGCGCGGCACAGAATGTAATGGCGCTGTTACAACGCAGCGGCGCGCTGTTCTTTGATGAGTTGTTAGCGGAAAGCAAGTTGTTGCGCACTCAACTGGAAGATACCTTGGCGGAGTTGGTTGCCAACGCGCACGTCACTGCTGACAATTTTATTGGCCTGCGCGCCTTGTTCACCCGCAATCATCCGCGCTGGCGCAAATTTGCCAATGCGAGCACGCGCCGCATTGGTGTCGGCCAGATGGATGACGCGGGCCGCTGGTCGTTATTAAAACGCGGCAGTAACGAAGCAACGACCGCCGTCGCCCACATTGCCCACGTGTTGTTGCAACGCTATGGCGTGGTGTTTCGCAAATTATTGGAACGTGAAACCAATTTACCACCGTGGCGTGACTTGCTGTATGAATTCCGTCGTTTGGAAGCGCGTGATGAAATTCATGGCGGCCGTTTTGTCAGCGGCATGAGCGGTGAACAATATGCCTTGCCTGCTGCGGTGAACGCGCTGCGCCAACTCCGCCTGCGGCCGCACAATCAACAACTCATTGTCATCAGCGCGGTTGACCCACTCAATCTCACCAGCGTCTTTACACCAACTGCCCGCATCGCCGCCAAGGCCGCCACCCGCATTGTTTATCGCGACGGTATTGCCGTTGCGATCAGCGAACACACCCAGCTCACCCCATTACAAACACTCAGCGACGCCGAACTGTGGGAAGCCCGCAACCATATCCTGCGCAAACACCAACCCGTCAATTACCAAACCACTGACAACACCCGCCCGATGTAACTGCGATGTAGGTTGGGGTGAGAACACGAACCCCAACATTCTCAACTACGGGTTGATCGGCGAACACAACTCAACCAGCGTCCCATCCGGACACCGCACATACGACACCACCTGTCCCCACGGTTTTGCTTCCGGCGCATTTAACTCAATCGCCCCCGCAGCGACCGCCTTAGCATGCGCCTCGCCAACCGCTGGCGTGACAAAAGCGACTTCCATGCCCAACGGTTTAGGTGCCGCACTCGCCTTAACATAACCATCAGGAAAATGCATCTCACCAAGCGAGTGTTGCGCAAAAGCAAGTGTTGTTTCACCCGTATCCAGTTCCCCATACGTCCCCGACTCGTGCAGAAACCGCGTGGTAAAACCAAACGCCTTCGCAAAGAACGCGAGTGACGCGGCGACATCGGGGACATAGATAATGGTGTAACCGAATTTCATAGGTGTTCCTTCCAATCAAGCAGCATAACACCCGGATTCAGGCGTAGCACGCATTTTAACCAAAGTTATCCGAAACGAGTTGTTAGATCGTATTGTGTTTGAATTTCTTTTCTGCATTTTCAATTAATTCGATTAATACTTTAACTTTTATTTTTGCTGTCCGTGCTGAATTCATAAATACCTCACAGTAAATCTAACGTTTGAATTCTCCGGTGCTGCCGGCCTTATGGTGCAGCGTCCGGCGGAATGATGGGTTAGCCATCATTTAATTGGATGACGAATGATTGTTTTCCACTTCTTCGGGTCTGCGCCTCGTACATCGCTCAAGTAAATCTCGTGGTGCTTTCCAGTTCGGCTTGTTCGAGTGTCAATGAATTCATGTAGCCGCACAATCGTTGGCCCTTTTTCAGAGAAGGGGCCAACGTGCAATACTTGAGCACAAAGGCCTTCGGAGAAACTCTCCAAGCGTAACTTGTCAATACTTGGAAGTTTCTTTTTCCTTCTAACTTCGACAATAGCAGCTTCGATTACTTCATTTGCCACGAAGGACGGCTGCATGGTCATCAACTCGAGCGAATTGTTAGGTGCCGACATTAGCAAATTCCTTCACTGCCAAAGGAAACTCTTGGGTTAAGAAGTCTTTTGTGGTCACGGATTTTTTAGCTACTGGGGCTTGCGTTTGGTCACCCTCCCAGCAAAGAAACATTTCAAGGCGTGCTCCTTGCTGAAGCGCAGCGTTTAAATAGGACGAGAGAGCGTGGACAGTTGTTTCTCGATTTGCTTTTTCTTTCGGTTCGTCTTTGTCGGCGGACATGAATCCACAGCCGCAACCTTGATGGGAACCAAGGTAAATAACATTAGGCAGAGAAAATTGCGATTTAACGAGCGCCTCAGTTTCAGACAATGCTTGGGTATTGAATGAAGGGCGAGCTTCATCCCACGGTACTTGTGGCAATTCCTTGTCCGAAGCGAGGTAAAGAGCCCAGCACATGAGTCACCTAAATATATCTAGACTAAAGTTCGTAATGCAATCCAAAGTTATTTCCGGATAGCAACCTGACACCAATAATAATCAATATGTTATGAATTTAAAACCAGATTATACGTAGAATGATATTCGGAAGAATTTCTGGGTTTTAATTGTAATTTGATATTTTCCATTCAAAACAATGCATTAAGAGGAATTTTACAATATTGTGATATCCCTCGCACCCTAACGGGGTTGCAGAGAAATCCAACTTTCATCCGGCATACTAACAGTTTGTTGACTAAAGACATTACTCAATGAAAATTTTGTATTACTGGATTCCGGCTCGTACTGCGTTTGACCGGAATGATGATGCGCGGTTACTGTAGGTTGGGATGAGCAACGCGAATCCCAACAGGCCTTTGCACCTTCACGTTGGGGTTCATTGCATTCACCCCAACCTACGTTTAGCGGCTTGTTGAAAAAGACATTACTCAATGAAAAATATTTTTTCTATGCTCAACCCTTTTTTTATTTCCGGCCCGTTTGTAGGCAGGTACTTAATTCAATGGGGAAAACCATGCACTGTTCGATTCGTCGTCTATTTGCCGTGTTGATTTTATTGTCGCTTACCGTTTCCGCCTCGCTGGCCCATACTATCGCGACGCAACGGCCCTTGCCGCCGATCCGTCTGCTGCAACCAGCGAATGCCGAAGCGTCGATCCGATTGGAAACCGACCGCATCGACGCGGAAGTGCAAGGCACGCAAGCCATCACCACCATCGAGTTGCACTTCGTCAATCCCAATTCGCGCGTGCTGGAAGGTCAGCTGGAATTCCCCTTGCTTGATGGTCAGAGCGTGATCGGTTTGGCGATGGAGGTGAACGGCAAATTGCGCGACGGCGTGCCGGTGGAAAAAGCCACGGGCCAGCAGGTGTTCGAGGACGTGATTTGCCAGCGCATCGATCCGGCGTTGTTTGAAGCAACACAAGGCAATCAGTATCGGTTGCGCGTTTATCCTATTCCGGCCAGTGGCAGCAAGCGCGTGGTCCTTAAAATCGCCGACACCCTGCCGGTGCGCGAACAACAGTTGATCTATCGCTTGCCGTTGAGTTTCGCCAAGCAACTACCGCACTTCCACCTTGCTATGCGTGTGTTCGCCGCCGCCAACACACCCATCACCTCGGATAGCATCAAGGGTGTGACATTCATGCGGCACGGTGAAATCTATGAAGCGCAACTCAACCGCGAGCGCGTGGATATCAACGGCGTTTTTGAAGTGCGGATTCCGGCACCGGAGAAAGCCTCGCTGAGCACGCAGGCGTTCGGTGAGCACACCTATTTCCAGGTGGAAATTCCGGCGCCCAAATTCGCGCCTCTCCCGCGTCGCCTACCGCAACATGTTGCGCTGTATTGGGATGCGTCGGGTTCCGGCGCCCAGCGTGATCACCTCAAGGAGTTTGCACTGCTTGATCGTTACTTTCACGCCATGGGCAATGGCGAAGTCGAATTGATCCGCTTTCGTGATCGCGCCGAGACACCGCAAACTTTCAAGATCGCGCGCAGCGACTGGCACGCACTAAAAACCACGTTGGAAAAAACCGACTATGACGGCGCCACCGCGTTTGGCGCGACCACCTTGCAGGTAAAATTGACCAGCGGCTTCGGCACCGACAAGCAACACGAGCAAACCATAACTCTGCGCTTGAAACAGCAGAGCGAGTTGGTAACAGTCGGCGAATTCGAGGTGACGGGAAAACCCTGAGTGTGGAGGGCCGTTACCCAAATGGATTAACGGCCCTCGTTTACTTTAACTGCATCGATTCGCCGCTTGTTGAACAACGCATAACGCAATGATAATTTTTCAAACCGGCTAACGTCGATAGCGGGTAAAGGAATGTTGGGCTGGCCGCTCCTCGGCAACCGCTCCTGCGTTGCTCTACCTCCGACGTCCTGTAGTCGTGGGCTTCCATGTCCTCGCGGCATTCGTATATCCCCGGCAATTGCTCCCGGCATTGCTCTACCTCCGCCATCCATGGCGTCGTATACATCAAGCCCGACCTACAAGATCAACATACCAAGTCGACCCCAGCAGATGTCATGCAACAACGTGCAGAAGAATTCGGCACCGTGATTCAGGCAAACCGCTTCCGCAAATATTGAATGATCTCGCCGGACTCATACAACCACTGGCTGTCATTTTGTGCTTCGCTGATTTTCAAACACGGCACTTTGAGCTGACCGCCGTCTTGCAATAACGCGGCGCGGTGCTGCGGGTCTTTTTGCGCGTCGCGCAATTCGATATTCAACGCTAAGCGGCGCAGCTCATGGCGGACCTTGATGCAAAACGGGCAGGTCTTGTATTGATAAAGAATCAGTGTTCGGCTTTGCTGATCAACTTGTTGTTGTTGCGCTGAAGGGCGAACCAGACCCTTGGGTGTGGCGATCTTCTCCCACAGCAACATGAAAGGTCCGATCACGATCCGTAATGTTCGAAAGAAATATCTAAAAAATAATTTCATATGCCCGTACGCCAATAGTAAGTTGAATATAGGCCGCTAGTATAAAAGCACTTTGTGCTGAAAGCCATCATTCCCGCCTTGCTTGCTTGATTATTCGCGGTAGAATACGGCGTCTTGACAGTACAAGGATAAACCAACATGAAAAAGACCGACCTGGATAAAAACATTGGTTTGAAGATCAATAGCCGCATGAAACAGGCGGGCACATCGGCGCGCTTCGGTAAGGGCGTTGCGGAAGTGCGGGGCCGACGCGAACAGCGCAAGCTCGACCAGTCGCTGGGGCTGGTACCGTTCGCGGTCAAGCTCGACGGTGAGTTGGTGAAACAGATTCAGGCGCTGGCGCAGACCCGTCAGCTCGGGCTGAATGAAGTAGTGGCGGAGTTGCTGAAAAAAGGATTGGAAAAATAAGTCGGGCCTGACTACTCCGGAGATCGAGAATGAAATTTATTATTCTATTCGTTGCAGCAATTGCGTTGCTGGCATTTTTCTGGATACGGGTCAGTCACGCCGGGGAAGCGCCCAACGCTGATCAACCTGCGCCGGATTTTAGCCTGCCCGATCAACACGGCAAACTTCACCAACTTGCCGATTATCACGGTAAATGGTTGGTTCTGTATTTTTATCCCAAGGACGATACCCCAGGTTGCACCAAACAGGCCTGCACCTTTCGCGATGATATCGTGTCTTTACGCAAACTGGGCGCGGAGGTGGTGGGCGTTAGTGTTGACGACTCGGCCTCACACGCTGAATTTGCGAAGAAATACAAATTACCCTTTCCCTTGCTGGCCGACCCGCAAGGCGACGTGGCGGCGCGTTACGGCTCGATCACGAATCTCGTCATGCTGAAGTTCGCCAAACGCAATACCTTCCTCATCGATCCGCAGGGTAAGATTGCCAAGGTCTATCTCGCCGCCGATGCCGCGCGCAATTCCGCACAAGTGATTGCCGATTTGACGGTGTTACAAGCAGTGAAGTAATTTACTTGAAATGTAGGTTGGGATGAGCAAGGCGAATCCCAACAGGCCTTTGCACCTTCACGTTGGGGTTTATTGCATTCACCCCAACCTACGTTTAGCAGCTTGTTGAAAAACGCATTTCTCAATGAAAATACTTCACACCGACGAATGTCGGTTGCCCGAATCCTCTTGATTTAATAGATTCCTGCTCGCCTCCGGTTCAAGCCCGGAGTTGGCCGGAATGGCAAAGCGCGGTTACTGT
>Ga0315281_10002174_pt1 | contig 29113 bp, 24 predicted proteins | sample YL17G07_0_MG_FD_204540 | JGI IMG/M metagenome (GOLD analysis project Ga0315281, IMG submission 204540) | Sediment microbial communities from Yellowstone Lake, YNP, Wyoming, USA - YL17G07_0 | ecosystem: Environmental > Aquatic > Freshwater > Lake > Sediment | place: USA: Wyoming | collected...
TCCACTACCTTCAGTTTAAACCCGGTGCTTTGTCTTTTACCCATGTTGCCGCTCCTGTATTCATTTTAAAAAGGCGACAACTAGGCTGACACAGGGGGGTGGCTTGTCAGGGGAAAAATGATTTATACTTCCTATGCCTAATCTAATGTATTTTATGTGACTAAACTAATATGAAGAATTCACTTAGCGATAAAGAAAAAATAAATAGTTATATTAAACGGGTCAATGTAGAAGTTACCAAACACACCGATTTAATTGATCGCCATAGGGCGCTTGTCAGTTTTCTAATTGGAGAGTCTAATTATCGCTCCACCGTCGAAGCAATCGAAGCAGAGGAGGGTATTGCTGATACAAGTGAGGGATGGCTCATTTGGCGGCAAGCGTGTGATCGAGTGCTTGCGCGAACTACGCGCCATGAAATAAAGCTAATTAAAAAAGCAAAAAGTGATTCAATATTTTTTACAAAATTTCAATTGTATATTTTTACAGAACACCCTGATCGTTTTGATTTATATGTTCTTCTAGGGGATGAAGCTTCCTTTCGAAAAACCTTGAATTCTGCAATAGCTCAATTGCAAACGGAATATTACGACACAAAGTCGGCAAGTATTTTAGCTCTTGCGGATTTTTTTATGGACGCTCGATATAAAAAAGAAGTACAAATTTTTTTGGTAGAGTCCTTTGATAAGGCGAGAGAATATATAGATAATCAACCGCTTGATTATCCGGGCCAAAATAAATTGTACAATGCAGTTGCCTTCAGCGCATTGCTTCAAGCTATTGGTAAAACAGGAGCCCCTCAGTTCGGAGAACCCGTAGTCAAAGAATTACTCTTTATGTCTGATGAGGAAAGACACTACGAATTGCATTGTGAGACAGGGAAAGCATGTTTAGCCTTAGCTCAGATGATGTATATTCAGGGCATAGCGGCTGTTAATGATTATCTGGAGGGTTGGATAGGAGAGTCTTATGAAGGAGAAGACTTTGTTATGCAGGCCAGGTACACAAAGTGGATTCTCGAGTCGAATGGAAATGATGCAATAGAATTTCTGCGAAATCAGCATCATACTAAAGGACTAGGATATGCAGCCATGGCTCTTGCGGATTTAAACTACCAACAAGCAGCAGAATTGTTAAAATATAAATATACTTTGATTGATAATCCAGTTACGCAAGAAATATTTATAGAAGCAATCAATCGCTTGCGCATTCAAACATGTCCGCCAAAACCAGAAAATAGAATGATTCAAATGCTGGGAAAATTAAGTGATACTGAGCTTGCATTAGGAAATGATGCGGACGATGTATTTATTAAACGTGCAATCAACAAAACAAAAAATGTAGAATTGGGAATGGTGTATGAGGTGGATGATTCGACGCCTGAGGATATTGGATTTGAGTCATAGAACTTGATAATAAAAGCTCATCTGTAAGCCATTTTTTATCATATAGATTAGGTGAAGTGGGCAGCCGCAGTGTCGGGCTGACCGCTCCTGGGCATCCATGCCCTCGCGGCATTCGTACATCCTGTACATCAAGCCCGACCTACCAATGTCACCTACAGCCCGACCTTGCATAACCTACAGCGCGATATTATTTCATTTCGTTAACAATCAATTTAATCTCATCGGCGTTCGCACGCAATTCCGGTGCGTACATCGCCCAGACGCGTGTTGGTAACGCGCTGAATTGTCCCGGGATCTCGGCGCGCAGGCGATAACGCACAGTGTGTTTGCCGCGCGGTAATTGTTGGGCGAAGTAGCTAACGCGTTCGTCGCGGTATTCGACATAGGCGTGTAACGGGTTGCCGTCGTAACCGCTGCGTACCTCCATCGGTTCAAAACCGGCGGCCTTCATGTCATCGATGATCACATATTCATAATCATTTTTGCTGTCGATGGTGAGATCAATCTCTACCAGATCACCGCTGCGTACGGCGGCGAGATTGGCCAGTGGTATCCGTTCGTATTTTTCTACCGTTTGTTGTACGGCCTGACCGTGACTGCCGGCGGCGGCTTGTTTGGCTTCGATGCGTTGGAGTTTGTAAATCTTGCGATCCACTTTGATTTCGAGTCCGGCGTGTTGGATGTCGTCTTCGAGGGTGAAGTATTGCAAGTAGGCATTGTAATACAGCGAACCCTTGCCGGTTTTTTCGATGCGAATAGAATGTGCGCCGCCGGACAGGTGTTTGCCTTGCAACACCACCCGGTTATCAAAACTGAACAGATTGTCTTTATTAATGGCGACGGTTTTGATCAAGTTGTTGTCCATGTAGATCGACACCTTCATGTCCGGCGCATGTTCCTTGCTGGCCAGCATGTAATCGGCCAAGGCTTCAATCACCACGGCGGTGTCGCGGGTGGATTGCCAGTAGTAACCTTGTTTGCGATTGTTCACCAGGAATTTCGCCAGGCGTGCGGCCTTGTCGCTGTTGGGTTGGGTGCGGGCGAGTAATTTCAAGTAATAGGCATTGGACTCCATTGAACTGCCGTACCAGTACCACCAATAGTGATCATTGGGGAGTTTCAGGTAGGCGGTTTCGTTTTCGGCGTCTTCAAACACGTATTGCTCAATGTTGTCGAGCAGCATTTTTAATTGCGCGGGTTGATTCTGTTTGGTCAGAGCCAGACCGAACATGGCCTTGGCATACACGCTCAGCTCTTTGCGATCCCGGTAGAGATAATTGCGCATGTCGTCTGACAGCGTATCGGCATCACTCAACACCATATAGATAAATGCATCCAGGTCATTGGTGGTACGCGTTTCTTTTGGTTTGGCGTGTTCACCGGCCTTGATGAACTTCAGGCGTTCCTCTTGATGATTGGCCAACCAGGCAATGCCGCGTTGTGTTGCATCCTCCGCATTGTTAATGCCGTTTTGTTTGGCGAGTTGCAGGCCATGCACCACATACGCCGTGGTGTGCGGTGATGAATGTTCGCCATCGCCGGAGAACCAGCCCCAGCCGCCGTCGCTCACTTGCATGGCGAGTAAACGTTGGATGCCGTGATCGACCATGGTTTGCACTTCCTTGGTATCAAACACCGGATTGGGTTTTTGCCGTTGCCATTGTTGGGCGCGTTGCTGTGGGTCACCGAGTTGTTGCGCATTGAGGTTGATGCGTTTGGTTTTGATGTCGGCCAAGTCCACCTGCATTTTTTTCAAAATGTTTTGGGTGATGACGGTGGGCAGGAAACGGCTTAAGGTTTGTTCGGTGCAACCATACGGATAATCCACCAGATAGGGCAGGGCATCGACCATTGCCCCGGCGAGGGTGGGCGAGTATTGCAGTTGCAATAGCGTGGATTCCACACGCCGTTGTTGCGGGACGTTAAGCGTAAACTCGCGCTGTTGTTTGTTTTGTGGGATCGAGCCGGTGAAACTTTCCATTTTATCCATGCCATGCACATACACCGGGAAGCGCAGCTCCATCGCATCGGATTCTTTGTCGGATTGGGCGACCACACGGATCACGGCCTCACCTTCCTGTTTGACCTTGACGCGCCAATCCACGCGGGCCTCACCCTGCGCCTTGATGGTGGTTTTTTTGTTTTTGTCGTCGAGCAATTGCAATTCATTGCCGGTCAACACCAGGCCAGTATTAAACGAGAGGCTCTTGTTGGTGTAGTTGTGGACATTGGCGGAGATGACCACTTCATCCTTCTCGACAAAAAAGCGCGGCGCCTGTAAACGCACCAAGACATTTTTGAAGGTGGTAGCCTCGGCGCTGGTTGCACCGACGCGGGTGCCGTGGCCCATCGTCCAGGCACGCAGTATCCAGCCGGTGAGATTCTCCGGCATCGGGATACTGAGCGTGGCTTCACCGGCTTGATTTAATTCCACGTTTGCCGACCAGAAGGCGGTGTCGGCGAATTGTTTGCGCACGGCGATGTTGTCAACGGCGGCGTTGCTTTCGGCGGGTTCACGCGCAGGAACCTGTTTTTTCAATTCCGCCACTTTATTCACCGAATGGTTATCCTTGAGCACGCTGAGTGCGGCGGGGAGCGGAGCGGCACTACCTGTTGCATCAAACTCCATTTTAGATCGCAGGTGATCAGTCCGTTGTTCTAGTTCATCTGAGTTGCCTAACAACTGCCCCAGCACGCCGATGGCGCGCATGCCGGTTTCTTTGCGCTTCAGCAAATTAGTAAAATAATATTTGGTATTGCTTTGTTCAGCACTGCTGTGCGTGCGTCGCCAGCCCCAGAAGTGTTTGCGGATGTCCGGGACATTGCTGCCGCCACTAATATATTCCACGGCCTTGTCGTACACCGTGAGCACGGTACTGCCGCGCACCGGTTTGCCGAATTCATCGCGCACCTTGACCTTTACCGTCATTTTTTCGCCGGGTTGGTAACGGGGTTTGTCGGTGGTAACGGTGATGTCCAAGGTTTGTTGCGCAGGCGGCACGATGATCTCGCGCAGCTCGGTGAATATCTTGCCGTTGCGCACGGTAAAGGCCTCGACAAAAAAGTTGGGCATGTCACCATGGTTAATGTGCAGGTAATGCAGCGACGACTTTTCTGCGTTGTTGATCAAGATGGGGTTTTTATACACGCCATTCACTGGCCGCTCGAATAACACCACGGTTTGATCCGCGTCCTGGGTATTGATCAACAGCGCGGCTTGTTCGTCGGGGCTGTATTCGCGTTTATCCGCGATCAATTCCAGTGGATTGAATCGCACGCTGTCTGCGGCTGGTTGTGTGCCGGTGACGGTAAACACATAACCACCGGTGACGGTTTGTCCCTTTGTATTGGTGACGGTCAGCGCCACACGGTATTGACCTGCCTCGGTGACGATAAATCGCTGTTGTACCTCGCCCGCCGTGTTGCTGTTGACACGCCAGTGTTGCACCACGGTTTCCTTCACTGGTTGGTTCTGCGGGTAACTCACTTTATAGAGTTGTAGTTCACCCTTGCCTTGCACCGGTGTTTGTTGCGCGGTGTGTGCCTTGAAATCGGCGGTGACTTGATTGCCCGGTAAATAATAACCCTTGTCGACCCAGGCAAAGACCTTGAACGGTTCACGCGTGACGATGATCGCGCTGCTGCCGGTGATCGTGCGGCGTGAGGCGTCGGTGACTTCAGCGGTGATCTGATAACGGTGATCCTGATCGCCATAGAGTTGTTTGGCGAGCGCGGTGTCGATGCGCACTTCCAGCACGCCGGATTTATTCAGCGGCAGGGTATTTTCGGCGACTAACTCCGGCGCGGCGCTGGATTGTGGTAACCAATAGGGTATCGGACGGAAACAGCCCCATTCCTGCCAGCCCGGATACCAGGGCAGGTCATACGCAAACCAACCATAACCGTTGCCGTATAACCAATCCCAATGTCCCGTCGGATACCAGCGGGTGTCGTGGGAGTAGCGATAGATTTTATATTTCACCGTGCCGTTGCTGACCGGCTGGCCATAATAATATTTTGCGGTGATGTTGGCGGTGATCGTGTCGCCCAATTGGACACTGTCTGTCGGTGCCTGCACCGTGACCTCGAACTCCGGTTTTTTATATTCTTCAACACGGAAGGTCGCGTTGCTTTGCGTAGAATAATTTACAGCCGTGATGGTATAAACACCCAAGGTCGCATCCGCGGCCAAGGCAAGCTCCGCACTCACACCGCCAAAGGCATCCGTGTGCAGGGTTTGATCATACAACTTTTGTGCGCGCGGGTCGTAAATCTCGATTTCAACATCGCGGTTAGCAAAGATAGATTTATCATTGCCGATCTGATTGTAATCGGCTTGCTGCAACCAGACCTTGAATTTGACGGTATTGTTGGGTCGGTACACGGGGCGATCGGTGATCGCCAGATAGTTTGTACTGCTGTAAGGCTGGTCGCTATAATTATGCGACCAGATACCGTGGAAGCCCAGGTACGCAAAACGGCCTTGGGCATTGGTCGCGGTCAGCAGCCAGGAGAAATTATTTTTTTGTGTCTGCGCAGCAAGGATGAGAAATCCCTGGTTGTCGGTTTGTTTATTGAATTGCTCTACCGTAGTTTTGTAACGCAGTTTGTCCAGCGGTTTGGGTAAATCCACATAGTCACGTTGATACCCGAAGAAATCCAGATTCATATCGGCGATGGGTTTGCCGGTTTTGGCATCGGCGACAAAATAAAAGGTTTTATTATCCAGGTTCTTCTGTATCACGACGGTATCGTTTAACCAAATAATAATGCGGCTGACATTGCCGTCCTTGAGGGTGGCGGTGACCAGATAGGCCCCGGACTGGCTGATGGGGGTTTTAATTTCAACGCGGCGATCAAAATGATCGGCAAGCGGCTCCAGAGTTTCATCCCAATTCGCCACGGGTTTGCCGAGGTAACGGGTTTCGTCTTTTTCAACCAGACGGTAACCGATGTTTTCGATATTGTATTTGTCGTAATCCATGTTCTGCGGATTACTGCTCACGTATTTTTTGACGTCGTTTAATAGACGATCGATCTTGATCGGCGCGATGCTGATCGCCAGTTGTTTGCCATTGCGAAAACGGAATTGTAGCTTGGCGGGGTCACCGGCGGCTTGGGCCTCGCCGGTTTCAAATTCACCCCACGGCGCGATGATGGCTTGCAGACGTTCCTTGCGATAGTCCGCATTGTCACTGTCTTTTTCAATTAACTGTCGCCAGTAGGCGGCGGCCTTGCTGTATTGTTGCCGGTTTTCAAATATCTCCGCGAGGGTTTGTAGCCCGGTGGATCGATAGTCAGAGCCGCTGGCAAGTTTTTTATAGAGTAAAATGTAATTGAATTCATCCGGCAGTTTAAACCGTTGTATCCCCGAGGCGAGGTGTGCCATGGTTTCGTTTTCACTCAGGTCACGCACGCTCAACAAATGGGTCACGTCATTGGTTGCCGCCGGCGGTGCATGTCGGCCTCGTGAATAACCGTAACCGGACGTTAAGGTCTGTTCGCCGTAGAGGCGACGGAAAAAATCCGCCTTGAGGTGTGTTACTTGCTCAGTGGCCTGGGGATTGATCGATTGCGCCTGTTCCAATAACCAACGCCAGCGTTGTGCGTCATTCTCTGCCTTGGCATACGTTGTGGGTAAAGTGAAAAATACCGGTTTGCCATCCGCTTGGGCCGGGGCGCGAGCCTCTGATCGGCCGGAATAATAAATCTGCTGATCGTCGTAATCGGGCAGGGTGTCGAGGTCGGTCAATAGTTGCAGACGCCACACCGCGTATTCATGTTGGTAGAGTAGTGCCGCGGCATAATCGATGTGTAATCTGGCGATCTCAGGCGCGGTGGCCTGTTGCTGCGCCAGGACAAGGGCCTGCTGGTACAATTGCAAGGCGCGGACCCGATCCCGGGCGGTGGCATTGACCCGCTTGCCTTTGCCGATGTCATGGCCGCGATGAAATTGGTTATCGATAATATAACCATCGTGTGGTTGCGCTAAATGCTGTTGAGCGACGGCGGCGACTACGCGCCAGTTATTCGTATGGACCTTCAGTGTTTGTTCCAGCAAGGCATCGATCTTCTCGGTTTGTGCCAGTTGTTGCAGACAGTTCACGGCATGATACAGATCATCGCTCAGCCGGGCGTCCGGTGGCGTATGCGGGTCGAGTACTAACTGCTGGAAGCCGGCATAGGCCTGTTGGTAGTTGCCTTCGTTATAGGTCTTTTCTACGCGCGATCGCTGTTGCTGCTGCTCGGTCATGGTTTGGGCGACACTCAGGTGGGTTAACGCGCTGAGTATGAGGATAAGGGCAAAGCGAGTTTTGGTAAACATAGGCGACTCTTTTTGTTGTGAATGCGGATGTGACGGTTGAACGTGGCCCGCGGGTTCATGGGGTTAAGCGGGCGATGTAATACAATCGTGGGCAGCACCGGAATTTCATTTTTCGTCATCCCCGCGAAAGCGGGGATCCACAAAATCAATGAGATAGATTCCCGCGTTCGCGGGAATGACGGATTTCAGGAAGTGCCCTTGTCAATTTGTCCTTCTTCGAGGCAGACTAGCACATCTATAGGGAGAGGAGGACAACGGCAATGAGAGAACCGGGTAACAAAACCGTAATACTGCAACGGCAGGACGCCTTGCCCGGCCGCACTGCTGCGATGCCGGTCACCCATCGTCACTACGTCAACGGCAATCCACTCTTGCCGCCGTACCCAAACGGGATGGCGCTCGCCCTGTTTGGCCTGGGGTGTTTCTGGGGTGCGGAAAAATCATTTTGGCAACTCCCCGGTGTCTATACCACGGCGGTCGGTTATGCGGCAGGTTACACACCCAACCCGACTTATCAAGAGGTATGCAGCGGCCGGACGGGACACAATGAAGTCGTGCGGGTGGTGTTCGATCCCAAACAAATAAGTTATCGTGACCTAGTCAACCATTTTTTTGAAGCGCACAACCCCACCCAGGGGATGCGTCAGGGTAACGATGTCGGCAGCCAATATCGTTCGGGAATTTATTATTATGATCCAAGTCAACAGCAAGCGGCCGAGGCGATCAAAAGCCAGTATCAACACGCGCTGTTGGCGGCGGGCTATGAGATGATCACCACCGAGATTGTGGCCGCGGGCGAATTTTATTTTGCCGAGGATTATCATCAGCAATATCTGGCAAAAAATCCGCAGGGTTATTGCGGCTTGGGCGGCACCGGGGTGGTCTGCGCCCATGCGTAAACAATCACAACAACGAAACCTGCACTCTGCGCTCTCCGTCTGGGCGTTCACGACCATCCTGGCGGTGACACAAATCGCCCTGGCGCGCGCGGATGAACACCATCCGCTGTTGCAGATTGAGCGTGATGTGGAGGAATGGCAGATGTCACGCTTGGCCCAAGTGCAGGCCGAGCCGCTAAATAAACTGGCGCCATTCACCACCGATGGTTGCAGTGGCGGCCTGTCGGACGGCTGGTCTTCCCTGAGCAAATTGTTTCCTGCCTTCAAAACCAAGTTTGGTGATGCCCCGCCGTATGAGGCCTGTTGTGTGGAACACGATCGCGCCTATTGGCGCGGCGAAACGGAACAAGGTTATCGCAAACGCCTGCAGGCGGATGAAACCCTGCGCGCCTGTGTGATGGAGTATGGCAAACAACATCGCCAAGCCTTTGCCAAGGAATTTGCGGTGAGTGAAGAAACCGTGGAGAAAAATTTTTCGCTTACCGCCAACTTGATGTATCACGCCGTGCGTTTAGGCGGGCAACCCTGTTCCTATTTGCCCTGGCGCTGGGGTTATGGTTGGGCGGATTGTCCGTTGTTGTCCCCCGCGGACGCGGCCGTGGAAAAATAAGCATGACACTGAATCAGTGGTTCCCTCAATGAATCCAGCAACGGCAGTAACGGTGTATCAAGGCGCGGCCTTGGCGAGTTATAACTTTGGTGCGCAGCATCCGTTTGGTCCGCAACGGCACGACGCCTTTGTGGAGAAGTTTGAGCAACTCGGTTTGCAACAATTGACCCGTGTGCTGGCACCGGTATTGGGAACCGAGGCACAATTACTGTCGTTCCACACTGCCGAGTATGTTACCAAGGTCAAAATGTTATCCAAACTCGGTCACGGCTTGCTCGACTGCGGCGACACACCGGCCTTTCCCGGCGTGTACGAAGCGGCATTAACCGTGGTGGGTACCACCCTGGATGGTGTGCAACGCATCATGCAAGGGGAAACGCGCCGGGTGTTCAATCCGATTGGCGGCTTGCATCATGCGCGCCGCGATAGCGCCGCGGGATTCTGTGTCTTCAATGATTGCGGTATCGCGATTGAATTATTGCGCAAGCAATACGGCGTGAAAAGAATTGCTTATGTCGATATTGATGCACATCACGGTGACGGGGTGTTCTACAGTTTTATCGACGATGTCGATTTGTGTTTTGCCGATATCCATGAAGACGGACAATATCTTTATCCTGGCAGCGGTTCCGCGGATGAAACCGGTGAAGGTGCGGCGCACGGTACCAAACTGAATATCCCCATGCCACCGGGCGCCGGTGATGCGGAGTTTATGCGTGAGTGGCAACGCGTTGAACGCTTCGTTACTCAAACCAAACCGGAATTCATTCTGTTGCAAGCCGGCGCGGATAGCCTGGGCGGTGATCCGATTACGCATCTGCGTTATACCAGCAAGGCGCATGCGCACGCGGCGCAACAATTATGTCGGCTGGCCGACAAAATCGGTCACGGTCGTGTCTTGGTCATGGGTGGCGGCGGATATGATCTGAATAATTTGGCCAATGCCTGGTGTGCAGTTGTGCGCGCGTTGGTGGATTCAGTCGCAAGCCCCGCGTAAAATAGGACGCACAGGTAAATTACCTGAGGAACCCACTCATAGGATGTGACCATGAATGCCATACTCATGACGGCGCCAGGTAGCCCGGAGTCATTGCAGTTTGCTACCATCGACGAACCCCAGATTCAGAAAGACACGCAAGTCAAAGTGCGACTCATGGCGGCGGGTGTTAACCCGATCGACACCAAGATCCGCCAACGCGGTTTATTTTTTGCCGATGCCTTCCCGGCCATCCTCGGTTGTGATGGCGCGGGGGTGATTAGCGAAGTCGGTGCGGCGGTGGTGCATTACCATGTCGGTGACGAAGTCTATTTTTGTCATGGTGGCCTGGGACGCGAACCGGGTAACTATGCGCAATTTACCGTGCTGGAAGCCGCGCATCTCAGCCGCAAACCGCAAACGCTCAATTATAATGAGGCGGCGGCGGCACCGCTGGTGATGATCACGGCGTGGGAGGCGTTATTCGATCGCGCGCATTTGCAACCGCAACAAACCGTATTGATTCATGCCGGTGCCGGTGGCGTGGGCCATGTCGCGATTCAACTCGCCAAACACACGGGGGCGCGCGTGATTACCACGGTCAGTGATCCGCTGAAAGCGGAATTCGTCAAGACACTGGGTGCGGATGTTGTCATCCTCTATCCCGACACGGATTTTGTGCAGGCTTGCAAACAATTAACCAGTGGTCGTGGCGTGGATGTGGCGGTGGACACGGTCGGTGGCGAGGTGTTTCGTAAGACGCTGCATGCCGTCGCGCAGGGTGGCGAGGTGGTGACACTCTTAGATCCGGGAACGGACATCGCCTGGAAAGAGGCACGCCGGCGTAATTTACGTATTGGTTTTGAATTTATCTTAACGCCACTCATGAGCGATCTCCCCGAGGCGCGGCAACATCAAGTGGCGATTCTGAATAAGTGCGCCGAGTTGATCGATCGTGGGGATCTGTCATTGGAAATCAGTAAGGTGTTTGATCTGGCCGATGCGGCGGCGGCCCATGTTTTGCTCGAAGCAGGCCATATGCAAGGCAAACTGGTGCTGAATATCCCGCATTAACGTGCTGAAGTAATGTACTATGGTGTCAGATCATCGCACCGCTTTATTCAAACGTGGAATCACCACTACATGACAACCGATGTAACGAAACTCAAGATTATCTCAGGCGGACAAACCGGCGTGGATCGCGGTGCGTTGGATGCCGCGATGGCGGCAGGCATCGCTTGTGGTGGCTGGTGTCCCAAGGATCGACTGGCCGAGGATGGGGCAATCGATAAACGTTATCCGTTGCAAGAGACCGCCAGCGCGGATTACATGGTGCGCACCTTGAAGAACGTGATGGACAGTGACGCCTCCCTGCTGATTTATTTCGGCAAACTCGAAGGCGGGACACTGCACACACTGGAGTATTGCCGGCAACATGCCAAGCCGCATCTGTTGATTAACGGCGAATATGTCGGATCACGTGCGGCGGCGATCTCCATCAAGGACTTTGTGCAGAAAAATGCGATCCAGAGTTTGAATGTCGCGGGGCCGCGCGCGAGCAAAGTTAAAAAGGCCTATGGCTACGCATTGATGATCATTGCCGAGACCTTGCGCATGCTGTATGGAAAAAAAGCCGGCTAGCAAGCGTTACTATGCAGAAACAGCATTACAGTTATAAAATCACCGACCCCGTAACACAAAACCTCGCTGATTTTCTCGCGACCCAAACCGGGATCAGCAAAACCCGGATCAAGGCCGCCATGCTCAACGGCGCGGTGTGGCTGCGCCAGAACAAAGCGGGTTTACGCCGCGTGCGTCGCGCTACCACTACCTTGCACCGCGGCGATCAGATCGAGTTTTATTACGACGCCGCATTGCAGCATAAACATCACCCCGTCGCAACGCAGTTGTGGAGCTGCAAAGAATATAGTCTCTGGTATAAACCCGCAGGGTTGTTGGCGCAAGGTACGCATTACGGTGATCACGCCTGTGTGTTGCGTCAGGCGGAGCTGGCCATGCCGGCCGTCAAACAAACATTTCTGGTGCATCGTTTGGATCGTGAGGCGAGCGGCCTGATGTTGATTGCGCACAGCTCGGCGGCGGCACATCAGCTGTCAGAATTATTTAAAGCGCAGCGGATTCAAAAACGCTATAACGTGGTGGTGAAAGGGCGAGTTGAGCCCGCGCAAGGCAAGATCGATCTGCCCTTGGACGGCAAGAGCGCTTTGACGGAATATACGCTGCAAGATTTTGATGCAGCAACGCAGACCTCAACCTTGAATGTTGAAATCAAAACCGGCCGCACCCATCAGATCCGCCGGCACCTCGCCGCCATCGGTTTTCCGGTGATGGGTGATCCCGAATACGGTCAGCAGAATAAAAACACCGAAGGCCTGCAACTCACCGCGGCGTATTTAGGTTTTGTTTGTCCGCTTAGCGGGCAGCAACGTAACTTTGATTTGGCGGTGTTGCTGACAACAACGTAGTCCCTTTCGAGCAGTTTGTTGAAAACTAAAAATCAACGGCTGCTCGTCGTTCCGGCTCGCACCGCGTTTGGCCGGAACGACGAAGAGGGGTTGAATGCTGTGTTTTTCAACGTTGCTTCAGCAGTGTTAATGAAACAAGCGGCATGCATGACTCAGGAGTGAGGTGCGTAATTCAACCTGCGGGTTCCCGCAATTCATCCAGCTTGCCCTCCATGTGCAATTCGGTGAGATCGCTGAAGCCGCCGACCCATTTGCCGTCGATGGAGATTTGCGGGACGGTGCGGGCATTGTCGGTAAGCTGCGCCATTTCCTTGAGTTGCGCCCGATCCTGATCCACGCGCGCCTCTTCAAAGGGGATGTTCCATTTTTTCAGCAGGAGCTTGGTTTTGTCACAGATGGGACACGTGGCGGTGCTATAAATTTTAACGCGTGGCATACAGACCTCGATAGAATTGCGATTAATTAACGATAGAAAAGTAAAACAGGACTCACGCTTAACAAATTACCGGCGGCGTGGATCAGCATGCCCGGTAACAGACTATGATAGCGTTCATAGGCATAAGCAAGGATCAATCCGCTCCAAAACACCGACAGAAATCCCGCCATCGAATACAGATGCAGCGCACTGAAGAGCAAGGCACTGAGGACAATCGCGCTGGTCGGCGCCAGTTTGCTGCGCAGACTGGAATAGACCAAACCACGAAAACCGAGTTCTTCACAGATCGGCGCCCATACCACGATGTTAATGGTGCTCAGGATCACGGTTTGGGTTGGACCGAACACCAATCGCTCTTGCATGGCTTCCGACCAGTGACTACCCAGACCGAGCTGCCAGGTTCCCCAACCGATGAGCAGCAGACCAATCCATTCCAATGCCAACAAGGCGGCGGTCGTGGTGAAAAAGTGGCGCAGGCCTGCGGCAGGAATGCGCAAGCCGAAGGCAGAACGAAAATTTAAGCCGCGTGGTGTTAATAAAAAATGCTGCATCAACCACAACAGGGGTAACGAGGCAAACAGGGTTGACCACAGGGTGAGGAAATGGGGAGTAAAAAAAGGATTACTCAGAAGAAATTGCAGGGCCATCACAATGATCAGACCCAACAGCGCGGCGGTCACCGCGACCGTGAGTCCGTCGAGCAACGGCCATGGCTTACTCAACACGCCTTTGTGCCAGGGTGAGACCACATGCAGGACTCGATAACGCAACATCAGGTATAAGCCAATGAGAATGATGCTGGCAACCGTCAGCACCATGCCGATAACAAATCGGCGATGTTGGCGTCCGCGATCCTTCATGCGTTGCTCTATGGTGTCGGCCAGGCGATCGTTACCGGTTTTAATCGCGATACGGTAACGCAGATGATCGGCGGCCCAGCCCTGCGGCACCATCGTCAGACCCGCGTAAATTTCCGTGGTGAAACGTGGCTTGGCGTCGTGCAGATAGGCGTAACGTATCGTATTGGCGAGTACTTCCTCCTCGGGATGGTTGCTGAGCAAGGTGAGCGCCTCGTGCAATTCAGCGGCGCCGCGTTTTTCCGCGATCGTAATTATCAGCCGACTTTTAATATTCATGCTGGTCCAATGGCCGGTATCATCGCTATCGGAACCAAAATGATTCAGGACTTCGCGGTAGGTGGTAATCACTTCCTGCTCAATATGTTGTTGGGAACCGAACAGGAATTCATGGATCGCCCTTTCGACCAACGTGGTATTGTCATACTCTTCGTAGAATTGCAGATGACGTTCCATCATGCGTGCGGCGGAAACACCCAGATAATGCAACTGGTCAAGGCGATTGGTGGATGCGAACGGATGGGCAAGATACATGAACACTGCCGCGAATAACAGCGAGGCGCAAACCAGCCAGAGATGTTTTAATTTTTTGCGCAACATAGAGGTGATGCTATTCGCAAGGGACAGGATTGTAAAGTGAGAACGATCGGCAGGGTAATTCCAGGATGGCGGGGGCGGATTCTTACAGGCTGTGGCGGGGAAGAAAAGTGCCTTGCACGTGCATTTTGTGTATGATGGACGTCGAGCAGGAGACCTGAAATGCAATCAGTAAATGTTGAATTTTCCGACGCGTGGCGGCATATCGTTGCGCTTCCCGATCAAAGCTGGCGGCTCACCGAGGCCGCCTTGTGTGCCGCCACCCATGAATTTCCCAAACTGCCGGTAAAAGAGTATTTAACCCGCATGGATGTGATGCAGCACGAACTTGCCCGGCGCGTTACCAGTGACATGACGGTGGATTCCAAAATCCAGTTATTGAACCATTACTTTTTTGTGGAACAGGGTTTCAGCGGGAATACCACGGAATATTATGATCCGCGCAACAGTTATCTCAACGAAGTAATGGATCGCAAAACCGGTATTCCTATTTCCTTGTCGATCCTCTATCTGGAACTGGCCCAGGCGATCCATCTCAATGCCTATGGGATCAATTTCCCCGGTCATTTTCTGGTGGGGGTACAAGCCGGGGATCGGCGTTGGGCTCTGGATATTTATGATCAGGGTCGTGACTTGTCATCCAGTGAGCTGAAGATCTTACTGAGCAAATTACAAAAAGACGATCTCGGCATGTTGCCGGAATTGGCGCCGCACCTCAAACCGGCAAGTAATCTCAAGATCATTGTGCGATTGTTGCGGAACTTGAAGAAGGCGTATATAGATAAGCAGGATGTGGGGCGTGCGCTCCATGTCATCGCCATGATCTTGTCACTCCTGCCGGATTCCCCGGACGAAATCCGCGACCGCGGCATGATCTATCAGCACATTGATTATGCGCGTGGCGCCGTGGCGGATTTGGTGCGCTACTTGGAGTTGGCGCCGGAGGCACAAGAGCGTGCGTTGATTGAATCCATGCTGGAGTCACTGCAACAGCGCAACACGCGGCTGCATTAGCGACCCCCTGATTAATGCGGCTCAATGCGGCGTGCTTATTGTTGAACGTGATGCGGACACCATTATTATGGCGCGACAATTACTGATATTAAGACATGCCAAAGCCGCCTGGGGCGCCGCCAACGAAGATGTGGCGCGTGAACTCACTGACAAAGGGCTGGCCGAGGCCAAGCGTGTTGGTGACTGGTTGCAAACACAGCGCATCGTTCCCGATCTTGTGCTGTGTTCTACCGCGACCCGCGCGGTACAAACCTGCGAAGCCGTGACTAAGGCAGCCGGTTGGCCGCCGCTGCCGACGCAATTCGAATCAAGCCTTTATCTGGCGGAGTTACCGCAACTGTCGGCCATGTTGCAAAATCTTGCGGCCCATTATCAAACGGTGCTGTTGATCGGACATAATCCAGGTCTGGAAGAACTGGCGATATTTATCAGCAAGACAAAATTGCCGCGTACCTTTGCCGGTGAATTGTTGGCAACCGCGAATCTCGTGCAATTTTCCCTGCCAGCGGATTGGCATGAGCTGGCCGCGCAAGGTGAGCTGCGGCAACTTTTCCGGCCATGAACCAACGATGAATTTGCCGCAGTGGCCAATACATTGCGGTTTTATTCGCGGCGGATTGAAAAAACACAAAATGCGACGTCCTCTCGTCGTTCCGGCCAACTCCGGGCTTGAACCGGAGGCGAGCCGGAATCCATAATGATAAGAGGTTGCTGGCAGCCGGCTTTAGCCGGTTTGAAAGTTTTCAATAAGCACGGCATTTTTTTAACACGCGTGAGAAGGAGTCAAACATGAGTAATACGGCAATGAATAGCGATGCACTGGATGTATTGTTTCGCAATGCGCGCAGTCATAACGGCTGGCAGAACAAACCGGTGAGCGATGAACAATTGCGGCAGATTTATGAGCTGATGAAAATGGGCCCCACCAGCGCCAACTCCTGCCCGGCACGGATTGTGTTTGTGCGCTCCGCGTCTGCCAAGGAAAAACTCAAGGCCTGCCTGGACGTCGGCAACGTGGATAAATCCATGACCGCACCGCTGGTGGCGATCATCGGGATGGACCTGGAATTTTACGACAAACTACCGCAACTTTTTCCACACGCCGATGCCAAGAGCTGGTTTGTTGGCAAGCCCGACAAGATCCTGGAGACGGCGTTTCGCAACAGCTCATTACAAGGCGCCTATTTTATTATGGCGGTGCGCAGCCTGGGTCTGGATGCGGGACCGATGTCGGGTTTTAATGCGGAGAAACTCAGTGCCGCATTTTATCCCGGTGGCAAGGTCAAGGCCAATTTCATTTGCGCCATCGGTTATGGCGATGCGGCAAAATTATATCCGCGCGGGCCACGTTTGGATTTTACCGAAGTGTGTCAGATTGTGTGATAAAGTCCGCAAAATCCAGCGGGGATGGCGAATCGCGGCGGCAATTGCCAACACCGCCCGCGTGCTGGCAGTGGATTTTTAACCTGATCCTGAACTTTTCCGCAAACTTGCCGCTATGTTTATCGGGAGTGAACATCAACACGGCTCGTCTATGACACCAACGCAACGTTATTCCGCCGATCTGCAGCGGCCCGACTTTACCGCCGATCCGATTCAAGCGGCGGCGGTGGATCAATTGAACACCCTATACCAAACCCTGCAGGCACGCACCACACGATCTATTACTCCGCTCACCCGGTTTTTCCACAAGCCTACGCCGATCAAAGGTGTCTATCTGTGGGGTAGCGTTGGCCGCGGCAAGACCTATTTGATGGATTGCTTTTATGAATCCTTGCACGGCGTGAAGAAACAACGCGTGCACTACCACCGCTTCATGTTGGATATTCATGCGCGGCTCAAGGTACTGCCCAAATCACCCAACCCCTTGACGATTGTCGGCAAACAATTGGCCGACTCCATCGATGTATTGTGTCTGGATGAGTTTCATGTCACCGACGTGGCCGACGCGATGTTGTTGGCCGGCTTGTTAGCAGCGTTGTTTGCCCAGGGGGTGACCTTGGTGGCCACCTCCAACACCGCCATTGATAATTTATATCGCAATGGGTTGCAACGTGAACGGTTTATGTCGGCAATTACCTTACTCAAATCGCACACGCGCGAGATCAATTTACACACCGGTACCGATTATCGACTGGTGCATCTGGAAAAAGGCGAGACCTTCATGGTCGCGGTGGATGGCGCAATGTATAGCTTGCTGGATACGCGTTTGCTGGAACTTGCCCCGACCCGCATCGAGCGCGATTGTACCTTGGAGATCAATGGCCGCCGTGTGCATGCGCGCGCGCAAGCCGATGACGTAGTGTGGTTCGATTTTAATGAAATTTGCAACACGCACCGCGCCGCGCAAGATTATCTGGAGATTGCCAAGAATTATCATACCGTGTTGGTCTCGGCGATTCCGAAAATGGGCGAGGCGTACGAGAGCGCGGCAAAACGTTTTATGCACATGATCGACGCGTTTTATGATCACCATGTAAAACTGGTTGCCACCGCCGAGGCCCCACCGCAAGGTTTGTATCACGGACGGCGTTTAGCCGGGGCTTTTGATCGCACCGTGAGCCGCTTGATCGAAATGAATACGCGGGACTATTTGGCGCTGCCGCACAGGATTTAATGCCTCGTCGGAATTGTGATTGAGTTGTTCACCCACGGCAGGAGAATTGTAAACGTAAAACTACAGTGATCACTGTAGTTGTTTGGGGACGAGCGCGTTACGCCACGACGCGTTGCGGGTGCAGCAGACTCTCGACTTTATCGAACAGTTCACGGCGGACCACGGGTTTACTGAGGAAATCGTTGGCCCCCAGTTTGGTGAGCCAGAATTGCTCGGTCGGTTGTTCGGTGGCGCTGATGATAATAATGGGAATCGTGTGGGTGGTGGGGTCCTTGCGGATTTTTCGGGTGGCCTGAAAGCCATTGAGGCCGGGCATGATCACGTCCATCAGGATTAAATCAGGGCGGCGGGCCTTGGCCAGTTCAATCGCGGTCATGCCGTCATACGCCTCCAGGACACGATAGCCGTCTTGTTCGAGCACAGTGCGCAGGGTATGAACCACGGTGCGGGAGTCGTCAACGACCAGGACCGTGACTACCCGGTTTTTTGGTTGACGCGACTTGATGCGCCGTTCCTGAGAAGGACGCTTGGCAAATAAACTACGCAGCGACAATCGTTCCATATTCCATCTCCACCTTTAATTTAGCCTTTTAACAGCCAAGATTGTATATTGTTGTCGGTCTACTGCCTGATAACTGCTTCAACCTATAGAGATTAATCATCTAATTGTGAAGCAAGTATCATTACCGCAGGGTGTTGCGGTAAACCGTTTCCTTTCCCTGAAAATAGCAACAATTCTGTGTTTGTGGAATACATAAATTGTAAAACATTGCAAAATCCGCTGGTTGATGCTCAAACGGGTCGCGCGTATAACAAAGTGGAACAGTCCCCAGCGGCGGATATTGAAATTGCCGCGGTTTATTCGGTCGCAGGGTACTGTCCGGGTTCTCCTGAATCGGCCATAGTAACAGTAATATATCGTGCCCCGCAGTAGGGTGTACTATGTAGTTGAGGCACGGTCTTGCAGGCCCAGCGGCTGCAGGAAAACCAATCCCATGGTGTTGACGGATGTCGAAATCAAATCAATACTCAGTCAGCGTCTTTAATAAATAGATTGAATAAATGGCAGACAGTTATACTTTTAAAGTCATCGGTGTGATCCATTCCCCGTGTAAGGAAAAATTTGCGGTGCCGCGCCAGGCGGGTCTGGTCCCCGAGTTGCGTGCCCAGGTCGAGATAGTGCCGGAATATGCGCGGGCGGAAGCCTTCCACACCCTGGAGGGATTTTCGCATATCTGGTTATTGAGCGTGTTTCATCAGGCCATCCGCGAGCAGTGGCAACCCACGGTGCGACCACCGCGGCTGGGGGGGAATAAAGGCGTGGGGGTGTTTGCCTCGCGCTCACCGTTTCGGCCCAACCCGATTGGTATGTCACTGGTGGAATTAACCCGGCTCGAACGCCGCGATGGCGTATTGTTTTTACACATCGAAGGCTGTGATCTGGTGGATGGGACACCGATCATTGATATCAAACCCTATTTGCCCTATGCCGATCTTGAGGCCAATGCACGCAGCGGTTACACCAGCGATTTTTCCATGGCGTCGCTGTCGGTTAAATTCAGTGATGAGGCCCAACAACTCTGTCAGTTCTATGAAGACAAAGGCTTTGATAATTTGATGGTGTTGGTGACCCGTTTGATCCAACAAGACCCGCGACCCGCCTATGTCGCTGATGCGGCGCAGCGCCACTATGTATTTCGGCTTTACGATTTCGATGTGGTGTTTAGCGTCAATGAACAAGGTGCAATCGTGGAGACGTTTCGTGAAATTAAAACTGTTGTTTGATGTAACGAACAATACAGCAACTCAATTCAATAAGTGCAGACCATGTTGAAACCGTGGCTGAGCGCGTAATGGTGATGAGAGTAACGAGATAGTGATGCAGATAAAGCGATGGCTAATATTGGTGGTGATGCTGCTTTGCAGCGGGAGTCTCGCGGTGCAGGCGGCCGACTTGCAGGATATGCAAGGCAATCCCCATGCGCTGACGGAGTACACGGGCAAGGGGAAATGGTTGATCGTGATGTTTTGGGCGGCGGATTGTCTGATTTGTAATAAAGAAGCCAAACACTATGAGCGATTTCATCAACAGCACAAGGACAAAGATGCCACGCTGCTGGGAATTTCAATGGATGGTCTCGACCAGCGTGCCCAGGCGCAACAGTTTATCCGCGAGCATAAACTCACCTTTCCCAACCTGATCGGCGAGGCGCAACAAGTCGCTTCCGTCTATATCGATAACACAGGTCAGAACTGGGTCGGGACGCCCACGTTTCTGTTGTTCAATCCAGAGGGCCAGCTCAAGGCGGAGGAAGCGGGGGCGGTGCCGGTCAAGGTGATTGAAGCCTTTATCCAGGCTAAACCCAAGTGAATCATCCGCGCATGATTATTCCGCGGATTCTGGCCTGACGCACCTGACTTACTACGCTATAGTATATCTAGGTTTTCATTGATCGATATTAAAGCGCGTATTCATGGCGATTCATACACACTGGCGTGAGTTACTCAGTCGGCTGCCTTTTCTCAAAAGTCTGCGCATGCAATATTTATTTCTGGCCATGTTTCTGGCCAGCGTGGTGGCGGTATATACATGGATAACCGGCGTGTGGGTGACCTCCGCTGGCCGCGACAATAGCATTAATATCGAGCAACGCATCAAGGTGGCGGATATTTCCCATCACATGCGTGCGGCGATAGTCGATGCGAATAATGCCCTCAATCTCTATTTATTGTCGCCCACTGAAACGGGACGGCAAACCTTCCAGCAACGCTTAAACGACGCCAACCATCATCGGCAACAACTACTAGAGGTAAATTGGGTAGCGGCAGGACGGTTGGCGGCGATGTTAGCCACGCTCGAACCGCTGCTGCGCAAACTGGATGCATCCGGCGAAGAAGTCATGACGGTGCGCCAGACCGCCAACCTGATGTACCCGGCGATGCGGCTGGCCAACGGCGAGATGCTGGAGGTGAATCAACAGTTTCTCTTTGAAACAGACAACGCGATTCATGTGTTGGAGGGCAAAACCAAGTCCGCCATGACCCGGCAGGAAACGATCATACTGCGTTTACTAATAGATGCGCACGATAAGTGGCAGAGCATGATTTCTGCTTACCGTTTATATCTGGTTAACCGAATTGGCTCACTGCATGAGGATGCCTTGCGCACGCAGGCCGATGATGTCGATCTTTTGTTTAATCGAATCAGTGACAACACCCAGGAATTAAACCGCATCGCCAGGAAGCATAATCTCGACCTGGAGGTGATCGTGGCGACGGAACAAATGCATCTCTTGTCACGGCAATGGTATACCGGGTTTAAAGAAGTGCTACGTATTAACACGCAAGAACACTGGCGTGGCGACATACCGCTGATGACCGATGGGTTTTATCCGTTACTGACCCAGTTGCACCAAAAGCTGGATCAATTGGATGATGAACTAAAATTATCCGCGGATGCCGATTTAGCGGAGCAAGCGCATATCGGCAGTACCATCATGCAATCGTTGTGGGGTATGGCCTTGTTTGTGTTTTGCATCGCCATCATCAGCCTGCTGGTGTTGGAATATAATTTTATCCGGCCCATCGCCGGCGTGGCGCGCAGCTTAAAAGATGAGGCACAGGGCAAGTCGGTGGATCAGTTGCCCACTGTGCAGACCAGTGAAATTCGTGATCTAACCGATGCGTTTCGTGAAATGCGCCAACAGGTACACAGTCGGCAAATGGCGCTTGAGCACATTGCCATGCACGATTCGCTGACGTCGTTGCCCAATCGCATCTTGTTGATGGATCGCCTGAATCAGGCCATCGAAACGGCAAGCAAGCGTCAGCGCACCTTGGCGCTGGTCATGCTGGACCTGGATCGGTTTAAGGAAATAAATGACACCTTGGGCCATCAAACCGGGGACGCCTTGTTACAACAAGTGGGCGCGCGCTTGCGCGGGGTGTTGCGCGATTCGGATACGGTAGCGCGCTTGGGGGGTGATGAGTTTGCGGTGCTATTGACCGGCGTCAACGATACCAACGCGATGCGGATCACCGGAACTATTCTCGACGTATTGGAAAAGGTCTATGAGGTTTACGAGCATTCTTTATATGTGGGCGTGAGCCTCGGCGTCGCCGTATTTCCGCAACACGGCGAGACGGCGGAAATATTGCTGCAACATGCCGATGTGGCGATGTATATGGCAAAGCGCTCCAATAGCGGTATCACCTTGTACGATACCCGGCGGGATCAACACAGCGTTTCACAATTATCCGTGTTATCCGATTTGCGTGAGGCGGTGGAGAATCAGGAGTTCTATCTCGAATATCAACCCGAGTTGTCGATGAACAATGGCTCGATTCTTGGCGTCGAGGCTTTGCTGCGCTGGCAACATCCGGTGCATGGTCTTGTCATGCCGGATGAATTTATTTTAACCGCCGAACAAACCGGCTTGATCAAACGCATATCGCAATGGGTCTTGGATAAGGCCATTCAGGATTGCCAACGCCTGCACTCGCTGGGGCACAAGATTAATTTGTCGGTTAATTTATCCGTGTGGGATATCCAGGATACCAGCTTGGCGGGCGCGATCCAGAATAAATTGGAACAGCACGGGTTTCCCGCTAAAAATTTGATGTTGGAGATTACCGAGCGGGTCATGATGGCGGAGCCGGAGCGCGCACGCCAGGTGTTAACCGAGCTGGATAAAATGGGTGTGAAGATCGTGATTGATGATTTTGGCACCGGCTTTTCTTCACTGGTTTATCTTAAACAACTGCCGGTCAATATGCTCAAGGTCGATAAGTCATTTGTGCTGGATATGTTCACCCAGGAAAGTAACGCGACAATCGTCCATTCAATTATCGAGCTGGCGCATAACCTGGGATTACAGGTTATCGCCGAAGGGGTTGAGAATGATCAAGCCTGGATCTGGCTCAAAAAATGGAATTGCGACATCGCGCAAGGCTACTATATCAGCCGGCCGTTGTTGTTACGCGACTTAGAGCTTTATCTCAAGGCCACCGTGCACGAAAAATTATTAGGTTAGTCCCGCCCGAAATATTCTTCGCATTCCCGCCACCATTTTGTATAATGACACGGTTTATCCCCTTGAGTTTGTAAACCATGTCCAAATTAGTGGTGGTGTTAAATGGCCAGTCGGTCATTGAGTATGATCGCAATGTGCGTCTTCCCGGCCCACAGCGTGAATATCTCGAACGCATGGACAGCGACATGGACGACGGCATCGAGCTGAATGGCGAGTACATTGCCGAGCCGGATCCCCAACAACGCGCCAAATTTGTCGCGATGCATTTGATACACGCGCTCATCGACAGTAAAGACCCGATGATTGCCGCCACTTGTGCCTATCTGGCGACACGCCTGCCCGCCCTCAAACAAGTCAAGGCGGTGGAACAAGGCGAGCATATCTCGCTTGAATTGGTATTCACTGACGACGTGGCGACACAAGTGCCGGTGACATTTTCCCCTACGCTCAACCACCCAAAGAAACATTAATGAAAATTTTGTTGAGATATCTAAAAGAATTCGGCGCATTGCGTGTTGGCTTGATTGTCTTGGTGTTATTTAGCCTGGTCTTTCGACCCGAACCCATTATCGATCCTGTCTATGATGGCTGGAACATTGTATTTCATATGTTACTGCCGGTCTTTGCGCCGATTCAGTTTATGTTACTGATGTTGGATGCGCTGATGGCCAAGGTCATGATGACCGACAAGACCGGCGCGGAACGTCAGCGATACCGGCGCATTGTCTGGACTCAGTTGCTGTTAGGCCTGGCCTTTCTTGCTTATTGGCTTCCATACTATAAAGCGATCAATGCGTAACCCACGGTAATACACGTCTGTCTTGTCGGTCGGGCTAGCTGTATACGACGCCACGGACGGCGGAAGGTACGAGTTCATGGATGAACTCGGTAGACTGCGTCGGGAACGAGCAGTCGAGAGCAATGCAGGAGCAATTGCCGAGGAGCGGCCAGCCCGACAAGACTGCCGCAGAGGAACAACGCCAGCGCAGTTATCAAAACACGATCGCCCGCGAAGGAGAAATGATCGATACTGATGAACTTTTATTTATTAATCTAAGTATAATCTTCCACTCAACCCCGGCAACGCTACATAACTACAATCATGCACGACAGCTACACCATTCACCTCGATGATTTTGATACCCACGTGTTACAGGCCTCGCATAGCCGCCCGGTGCTTGTCGATTTCTGGGCCGACTGGTGCGGGCCGTGCCGAGTCATATCACCGATTCTCGAACAGTTGATTCACGATTACGCTGGACAGATCGCCCTGGCAAAATTGGAGGTGGATGAAGGTGATAACATGAAACTGGCGGGGCGTTATCGGGTACGCGGTTTTCCCACGGTGATTCTGTTCAAGGACGGGAATGAGCTGGGACGTTTCAGCGGCGCCAGATCAAAACAGGCGATAGCAGAATTTATTGACAGTTATCTCATCGCGGAGTGAAATAACCGAACAAGCTTTAGCGCAGCGGCGGTGTCGGGCTTCAGCCCGACAAGACTGCTGCTTTCAGGCGACAGAGGCAAAAAAACCAGTAATTGAAACGGAATTTGACTGATGCATATAGGCCGCCCCCAGCGTTTTACCGCATGCCCGGATTGATTTTTTCCACAACCGTGCCGATATAGTGTGCTTAATATTGGTATAATTAACCGTCATCAAACCGTACACAACCTGTCTCCTACTCGAAGCCATGCAAACCGCACGTGATATTTTTTCGCATCGACCCTACTGGGCCGCCCGCTTGTTGCCCGCGCCGGTCTTACCCATGTCGCGCGCGGAAATGGATGCATTGGGTTGGGACAGTTGCGACATCATTATCGTCACCGGCGATGCGTATGTGGATCATCCCAGTTTCGGCATGGCCGTGATCGGCCGGGTGCTCGAAGCGCAAGGTTTCCGTGTCGGCATTATCGCCCAACCCGATTGGCGTTCAGCGGAAGACTTCCAACGGTTGGGTAAACCAAATTTATTTTTTGGCGTGACCGCCGGCAACATGGATTCAATGGTGAACCGCTACACTTCGGATCGCAAGATTCGCAGCAATGACGCGTACACCCCCGACGGCGAAGGCGGCAAACGCCCGGATCATTCCGTCACGGTGTATGCACAACGTTGTCGCGAGGCCTTCGCGGAGGTGCCGCTCATCATCGGCGGGATCGAAGCGAGTCTGCGCCGTATCGCACACTATGATTATTGGCAAGACAAAGTACGGCGCTCGGTGTTGTTGGACAGCAAGGCCGATATGTTGGTGTATGGCAATGCCGAACGACAGATTGTGGAGATCGCGCATCGGCTTGCCAAGGGTGAAGCGATTACCGCGATCAAAACGATTCGTGGCACGGTGGTGGTGAGTAATGGTGTGCCGCCAGATTGGTTGACTATCGACTCCAGCCACATCGACACCCCCGGTCCGCTGCAGGCGCATCCCGATCCGTACGCGAGTGTGGAGACCAAGGCCTGCGACAAGGTAAAGCAAGCGCAAACCGGTGTGGTGCGCTTTGCGCGGCGGGTGCAAAAACATGATCGAGCAACAACCGCCGTGCGCTTGCCCAGTTATGATGAAGTTAAAAATGATCCAGTGTTGTATGCGCATGCCTCGCGAGTATTTCATCTGGAAACCAATCCCGGTAATGCCCGTGTCATGGTGCAACAGCATGGTGAGCGTGAGATCTGGATTAATCCACCACCCATTCCTTTAACCACCAAGGAATTGGATCGGGTCTTTGAATTGCCGTACACGCGTCAGCCGCACCCGCAGTACGGCAGCAGAAAATTACCGGCGTATGAAATGATCCGCTTCTCGGTGAACATCATGCGCGGTTGTTTCGGCGGCTGTAGTTTTTGTTCGATCACCGAACATGAGGGCCGCATTATTCAAAGCCGTTCCGAAGACTCCATCATTAATGAGATCCAAACCATCCGCGATACGGTGCCGGGATTTACCGGCGTTATTTCCGATCTGGGTGGTCCCACCGCGAATATGTATCGTCTGGCTTGCCAGAGTGAAACCATTGAAGCGGCGTGTCGGCGGCTGTCCTGTGTGTATCCCGAGATTTGCGATAACCTGAATACCAACCACACGCCCTTGATCAATTTGTACCGGCGGGCGCGTGAGTTGCCCGGCATCAAAAAGATATTAGTCGCCTCGGGCTTGCGTTACGACCTGGCGATTCGTTCGCCTGACTATGTCAAGGAACTGGTCACGCATCACGTCGGTGGTTATCTCAAGATTGCGCCCGAACACACCGAGGCCGCACCACTGAGTAAAATGATGAAGCCCGGCATCGGCGCGTATGACGAATTTAAAAAACTGTTTGATAAATTTTCCAAACTGGCAGGCAAGGAGCAATACCTCATTCCGTATTTTATCGCCGCGCACCCCGGCACGCGCGATGAAGACATGTTGCAATTGGCGCTGTGGTTAAAACGCTATGGCTTTCGCGCCGATCAGGTGCAAACCTTTTTACCTTCACCCATGGCGCTGGCCACGGCGATGTATCATTCGGGCAAGAATCCGTTACGCAAGGTGAGCCGTGACTCGGAGTCCGTCAGTGTCGCCAAGGGGATCCGGCAGCGGCGCTTGCACAAGGCCTTCCTGCGTTATCACGATCCGGATAATTGGCCGATGTTACGCACCGCATTGAAACAGATGGGGCGCGCGGATCTGATCGGCAACGGCAAGCAGCAACTTATTCCATTGTGGCAACCACAGGGAACTGGTCAGGGATCGGAAGGTCAAAGGCGCGGTAATCGAGGCAAACCGTTTTTAACCCAACACACGGGCCTGCCACCCGCCCCGTCGGCGAACAACGCGGGTAAAGGCAAACGCAGACGCGCCAAACCTTGAGTTTGTGGAACTGTGCCACCATCAACAGAAATTGAAATACTTCCGTAGTAAACTGGTCGCGAATAATTGGTGGAGGTTTTAAGGCTATCATGGAGAAAAAAGACATGGAATTGGAAGAACTGGTGCTCAAGGAGAGCTTGGTCAGCGTGGTTGGCATCAACTCAGGAAACCTGCAAGTGGGTATTCGGGGTGATCCTTCCATGCGCGAAACCACGGGTGATCGCAAACGCTATCATTCCAGTGTCGACGAACACCTCGCCGATTTGGTGCGCAATTTCGAAGAGGTGATGATCAACCGTAGTGCCTACCAAATATTTATTGGTTTTAACAACGGCGAGATTCGGGTGAACTCGGTGTTTGATCCGATGCGTCAGGAAGTGCATGAAGCGGACAAAATGGCGGATCTCGACTATGTGCAACGCCAGTTTCCGGCGATCAGCTATGATGACAAAATCAAACTGATTCGCGATACCTATGTCGGTCTGCGCGCCCATCCGTATTATCAGCGTATCCCGGAATATTGGAAGAACATCATGTTTCGCCGTAGCCAGGAATGGAAGCCGATGCAGCCGGATGAAATCAAAACGGTGTTGTCGACGATGAAGGCGCTGCGTGAGATGCCAACGTATTATCTGCGTAATGTCACGATTAATATCGTGCAATCGATTGTGCGCATCCAGTTCAATTGCGATGGCACACAGATCGTCAGCGCGGAAAATTATCAGAAGTTTTTGTTGGAGAATATCCCCAACTAACCGAGGAACGTCGTTGATGAGCCGCATTGTCCTATTCATGTTAACCAATGTCGCGGTGCTCGCGCTGTTGTCCATCATCTTCAAGGTGTTTGGTCTTGAACAGGTGTTGTATCAGAGCGGCATCCGTTTTGATTATTGGACATTCATGATCTTTGCCAGTCTCATGGGTTTTGGTGGCGCACTCGTTTCCTTGCTGATCTCGAAATGGTCGGCGATCCATTTGATGGGCGCACAGGTGATCCAGCAACCCAGCAGCCAGGAAGAGCACTGGTTATTGGCCACGGTGCAAAACTTGGCGCAAGCCGCCGGCATTCCGATGCCGGAGGTGGCCATTTTCCAATCTCCCGATCCCAATGCCTTTGCCACCGGCCCGAGTAAAAATAATTCGCTGGTGGCGGTGAGTACGGGTTTGTTGCAGGGTATGGAACAACAGGAGATCGAGGGTGTGCTCGGCCATGAGATCACGCATATCGCTAACGGCGACATGGTGACGATGGCGTTGTTGCAAGGCGTGTTAAATACCTTTGTGATCATCTTTGCCCGGATCATCGGCTTATTGGTGGACCGGCTCTTGTCGCGGGGTTCGTCAGGTAATCGCAACAGCGGGCCGGGCATGGGTTATTTTCTTGCAAGCATGGTGGCGCAAGTGGTGTTGGGCATGCTGGCCTCGATGATCGCCATGTGGTTCAGTCGTGTGCGCGAATTTCGCGCCGATGCCGGTAGCGCGCGCATAACCGGCAAGACCAAAATGATCGCCGCTTTGCAGCGGTTGCAGGCGATGCACGAACCCAGTCAATTACCGCAACAACTCGCCGCCTTCGGCATCAACAACGGCATGGCCGGTTTTTTCCGCTCACATCCCCCGCTGGCAGATCGCATTGCGGCCTTGCAGCGATTATAAATCAAACCTGTCGCCTCGCCCGCCAGCAGACCTAATTACACAACGCGCCGCTATTCCAATCCATCCAGAAATTGTGAGAGGGGTGACGCTGACCTGCGACTATCCTGGCTGAGATATTTGTCTCAGTGCGCTTGGTGTTGTGGCGGGATTGGCTATACTGTTAGCAATACAGCCCGATATGATAGCGGCGCGGTGCTCGGCGGCGGGGGTGGTGTATTGAATCGGTATGATTTTTTAACCGGCCACGGAGGTGGTTATGGTAAAAGATGATCTTTCCGTGGTACCCGAGGACTTGTATCACCTGGGTAACTCGTCCGAACCGAGACTGACATGTCTCCGCTCGCGGGATT
>Ga0315281_10002175_pt1 | contig 29104 bp, 32 predicted proteins | sample YL17G07_0_MG_FD_204540 | JGI IMG/M metagenome (GOLD analysis project Ga0315281, IMG submission 204540) | Sediment microbial communities from Yellowstone Lake, YNP, Wyoming, USA - YL17G07_0 | ecosystem: Environmental > Aquatic > Freshwater > Lake > Sediment | place: USA: Wyoming | collected...
CGTCTGCGTTCAGAAGGATGATGTTCTTTCCTGTGAAGATGTCGATCCGCTTGACTTTGCAGGAATAATGCTTGAACTTCCAAACGTCTATACGCTTGGTCTCCTTCTCCACATAATGCATCGGCCTTTTCTCCTTTTCGACATTTTTTATCTGGTTGTTTTTAGCCATAATATCATCCTTCCATGCGTATGCCTATCTTTTTCGCTGCCAGGCTGAAGAACGATTGAGCTGGGATTATGCCTGCCTCGCTCACGAAACCGCTGATATACGAAGAGGCCGTGACATCGAATGCCGGGTTTCGTACCTTCACTTTCCTTGGCGGCTTGTCCCAGACCTCTTTGGGATCCCGCTCCTCGATCTTTTCGCGGACCCCATACATCGTGTAGGGGCTGAACTTCAGCAGCTCAGCAGCGCAATAGAATGAGACGTCATGCGATTTCGCTATATGCGCGAGCATGCTTGTGCCCACCTTGTTTATGAGGTCCCCTCTTGAAGTGATGGAATCTGCCCCTACCAGGCACATGTCTGCCTTTTTCATGAACATGTTCGCAGCGCCATCGACTACGAGCGTGACATCGATGCCTGAATCCGCAAGCTCCTGCGCGGTTTTCCTTCCCTGGTATCTTGGCCGGGTTTCGCACGCGATCACGCTGAACCGTTTTTTCATCGATTTCGCTTTCCGGAGGACCGCAGTCGCAGTGGAAGAATGGCAGTGGGTGATTATCAGCCCGTTGTCCGGAATCAGCTCTGCCCCGTATTCAGCGAGCCGCTCTGCATCCTTGTCCAAGCCCCTAAGCATGGATTTCTCGTGGAGAAGAAAATCATTCCTCACTGATTCCAATGGGGATTTCTCCTTCACCTTCTTTTCGATGAACCGGAGGGATTCGTCCATAAGGTTCCGCGTCATTGGTTCGGTCGGCCGCGCTTTTGCGAGTGCTACGCTTGCCTGTGATATCGCCTGGAAAAAGGATTTCGTGTCCTTTGATTTCGATGCCCTGGCTTCGATTATAAGGCCGCTTATCGCTGATTTCGCGATGTTCCTCGCGCCCTGTATCTTCAGGGATTTTATGTCCCGGATGATATCAGATACTTCTTTATGCATGGAGTGATTTCAGAGAGTAGAAATAAATAGCTTGGTGTCATGTAGCAGGCGGATATATTCCCGTTAGCCTACAATTCATGAAGTGTTCGAAGAAAACACCGAATACTGACGCGAGCATCTTCAAGAGCGAAGCTCTTGGAGAGACAGTGAACGAAGTTCACTGGATAGCGAGCGTCCCGATAAGAGAAGCCAATCTTCTGATGACATAATAAAATTGAGCGGAACGATAGTGAAGCGAACATGAGTAGAACGCCACTAAGAACACTGATGATCTGGACTCGGTAGAAAAGTTCCATAAGCGAATGCAGATATCAATCTTAACCCATTTGCTCGCTTTAATGGTTGTCTTTTCCGGAACGCCACGAAGCTTGTTCAGGCACAGGTTTCATGCAGGTGAGTTTTGACCAGAGTTTCCAAAACTGGAAACCCGAAACCGGAAACTCCTATAGTCCAGTCACCGCAGTTTTGGCTGAAAACCTGACAGAGGCTATGACGAATCCATCCTTTCCAGGACAACCGAAATGTCCCTCATCAGAGTTCCTTTGAGGCAAAAGTACTACAATGGATAAATTAATAAAGGTTCCGGAAACGGGTGGGAAAAAGGGAAAAATAAATTAAGGCAGAAAATAGAATAAAGATAGTAGAATAAGGATAGAAAGAAAAAAGAACGAAACGAAGAGATTAAGTTCGCTGACGTTCAGGTCCGCTAACCAAACAAGCTCGCCAACCCTTCAGCAGCCTGTTCCTCCTTCTTCTCCTCTTTCTCTTCTGACTTCGCTTCCTTCTTGGATTCTCCGCCAGCCGCAGGCGCAGCCGCAGGAGCAGCAACGACAGTCGTAGCCGACTTCAGAAGATCTTCGAAGTTCACGCCAGTGACAGCCTCAGCAAGGACTTTCGCCTTCGCTTCGTCAGCCGCCACTCCGCCAGCCTTCAGGACGCTCATTATGCTGTCCTTGGAGACCTCTTTGCCAGCTCCGTGCAAGAGGAGCACCGCATGCAGATATGGATCTACTTTTGTCATAATTCCACCTCATTGTTTTTTATTCTCCAAACCCGACAGAGCCAATCCCTGCCTGAGGGCAGAGACGAGAAGCTGCTCCATCGCGATTGATGAGTATATTCCGCCATTCACGCTGAAATCCATCGATTGCCGCACCGCACCCCCTAGCAGGATGCCTATGTTCGCCTGCGTCGGATAGCTCGCGTTTATCGAGAAATTGAAGGCATCGGACATCGCAGACCGCAGGTCGGCTGCTGCTGTCTCCTCGATCGAGAACAGTGATGAATCGTATATGTATTCGCCGTCGAAACCGAGTATGTAGCGCACGCTCACTTCGAACGGGAGGACGCCGAGCTTCTGCAAAGCCTTTGCCTTGACGTCGGTTATAGCCTCGCCGCTCTTTGCGACCGTCGAGTCTTTCGCGATCACTATCTTTCCGCCTTTTATCTGGACATTTAGCCCTGCGGTCTTCAGCTCGGAAAGCGCCGGACCGGGCGGAAGGTCGGTTTCGCCTTCTGGCACTATGATGTTGAAAGGCGCGACTTCGCCTGGCTTGGCTGCCCTTTTCTTCTTGTTCATCCTGAAGAATTTGTAAAGCTCAAGCGGAGATTTAGGAGTGAGTATCAGCCCCATCGGCTTGTCGCATTCAGCCACTTTCGCAGAAAGCTTCGGGTGCGCGCTGAGCACGCGCTCAAGCACGGGTTTCTGGAGGATCTTCAATTGCCCCCCATCCTGCCTGATCTTCTGCCTTATCTTCTGGAGAAGGGAGTCTGGCAGCTTGCGCAGATCGATCAGCGCCACTGTCGGAGAAGCATTCAGCTCTTTGATCGTGGTTTTGACCTGCTCCACTTTCTTCTTCACAGAAGCCTTATTCATATCAGCCTTGTAATTGGTTTTCATGGACATCACCTCATATCACACGCGCTGGCTTGCCCATGGACAGCTTTATGTACATGGATTTTATGCACGGCTCTGTGACCTTGCTCTTAACAGCCTCATAGACCGCTTCGATGTTATCGAGCAGGTCCTCCGGAGGCATGACCTCAGTCCCGACAAGCGCCTGCGCTGTTGGCAGGTATTTGCCTTTCGAGACTATACGGATGGATTTCTTGGAGCTGTTTATCAGCTGCGCAACCGAACCGATGATCGGCTTTGGCAGCTTTCCTCTCGGACCCAGGTACTGACCCAGGGATTTAGCGACCTGGCCCATCAGGTTCGGCTGGGATAGCAGAACGTAGTGGTCAGCGAGGTCGGTTATCTTTTCTTTTGCAGCCCAGGACGGAATATCCGCAGGATGGATGACCAGGTCTGCGCCGGCTTTTTTCGCTTCAGAGCCTATCGAATCCTCCGCGATCACGGCGATCTTGAGCTCCTTGCCTCCCTTTCCCTTCGGGAGCAGGACATCGAGATTCAGCCTGTTCTCGGATTTAGTGAAGTCGATGCTCCTCATGTTGAGCATGATCTCCACTGACTGCATGAACTTCCTTTTACCCTTGTCCTCGAGCGCCTTGTTGAGCGCTTCTGATACCTTCTTCTTGTCAACCATAGAATCAAGCCTCCCAAACCAAGGTTTGGTATAACGGCTAAGAAGTTTTATTCTGATGAAGGGTTTAAAAACATATCTCGTATCCGAAGAATGCATGCTTTCTTATTGGATTTGGCTTATGCTCTATGTCTTCGCACCTATGATAGCGCTTTTCATATGGAAGAAAGATGCCATACTCAGGCACAAAAAGACTGCGCTGTTAGGAGGCATCGGCAGCCTGGCTGTCGCTGTGCCTTGGGACCAGTTCGCGATCAAGGACGGGCTTTGGTGGTTTCCGAAAGATGAGATAATCGGGATATGGTTCCTCGGCCTGCCTATCGAAGAATGGTGTTTCATATTCTTCATCGGGGTCGAGATAACCATGATCGCTTTGATATTCGCAGGTGGTAAGCGTGCTTGAATACCTCGTCTACATGCTGGTGCCGACGCTGGCTTCAGCTTTGTTGCTGTTCTTTTTGGGGATTCGGCGCTTTCGGCTGGAGCAGGAGCTGAAGAAGTCAACTCCATTCATCATCGGGCTGAGCACGCTGATGTATTTTGGAGGGGAAATCGGAACGTGCACTCTTAAGCCGTGGTTTTTCGACTGCGGAAAAACGATCGGATTCTGCCCGTGCGGGCTTCCAATCGAGGATGCGCTTTTCTCCGTGCTAATCGTCCTGAACATAACCATGGCGACAGTTGTGTTCTCGGATATCGAGCGCAGGAGCAGGAACCGATGGGAATTCCTCGAGAACCTGCTTACGCTGAGGAAACACTGAGTAAAAGAGTAAACAAAAAATAAGGATAATAAAAAAGGGATAGATTGATCTATAAATCCAAATTATAAATCCAAATCGGAAGAGCTACAGCTCTCCGACGCGGCGCTTCTGCCTTCGCTTGATGCGCTTCCTTTTCTTCTTTACCCATTTCCAGCGCATCCTGTTTTTTTTCTTCCATTTTCTCGGTTTTGAACCCATGAACTCCTCTCTGTGAATATTTGATAGATAAGTTGTTGTTGCGGGCTATTGCTTTTTATTTGTATCCATAAAGCCGAGATTTCTGCGCATGATGTTAAGGCCCATCTCATGGTAGTCGCTCCCGTTCCTGCTTGCGCAAAGCTCTTCAAGGACTTTCACCTTGAACCCGAGCTCGAATGCGTCATAAGCGCTCGCGAGCACGCACGCGTCAGTGTCTGTGCCGCACAGATGGACATCTGTTATGTTCTTGCGCTTCAGGTAATCCATCAGCCCTTCTGCCCGGAAAGCGGAAAACCCGGATTTCTCGAACACAGGCATCTCGGCAGAGAGCGTTGCGAGATCAGGATGGATGTCCGTATCCGGGCTGTCCATGCACTTATCCCATCCGTGCGCATAGAAGTTCGAATTTATGGTGTTGATGAATTTCGTAAAGACGATCTCGTCGTATTTCGCCTTCTTTACCCAGTCCTTTATCTTTGCCGGCAGGTTGGCTATCGCAGGCTCGATGAAGAACTTCTGCACATCCACAACAACAAGAGCGGTTTTTGACATGTGTAGGATATGGAACGATAGGATTATTTCGCTATCTTTTTTTCCGCAGCAAGCAATTCAGCAGTTTTGAATATCCTGGTGATGTTCTTCCAGTGCGAGCCTTCCCAATAGACCTTTCCGCAGGCCTTGCATTTCCAGAACTTGTTGTGATGCTTGAGCACGCTCGCTTCGACAAAACCCGAAACCTCGGAACCCGAAACGATCCTTAGCTCAGCATTGCACGCCGGGCAGCGGGTCTTGTCAGGGAAAGTGAATTTCAGGTTCAGCAAGGTCTTGAGTTCCGCGATCTGCTCCTCAAGCTTTTGTGTTTTCAGAAGGACGCATTGGATGCCTTGTTTCTTGCATCTTTGCGCAAGCGCTTCATCCATGGTTATAAGAACGCGGCCTTCTTTCTCCGCGATTATAATGAGCTTATCGTCATCCCTGCCTGCAGCATGTTCCGTATCAATTCCGAATATGCGCAGCCATTTCGTAGTCCGCTTGAGCATCTCGTCGAGAAGGAGCTTCATGATTGATAATTTGGAAGGGAAAGTTTATTTTGATTCTTTTATCTCTTCGAGCAGTTTTGAACCGAGAAAAATCCTGCAATGCTCTTTGCCGCATACTGCTGTCATGCTGCTTGTGATGCAGCCGATTTTCTTGCAGCGGACCCTCGAAACAGTCACATCCTTCTCCCCCTCCCATCTGACCTTCACGATATCCGGAGTGCCTTTAATGATGAACCAGTAGGAATTCCCGGAGACATGGATTTCCACTTGGGATTTTGGCAACTTTTCGAAAAGCAGGAATGTCATGGGCTTGCTGTCGGAGAAGTCCAGGCGGCTCAGCTTTCCATCCTCAAAAAGCACGAGCGCCCGCCCATCCGGAAGGAATCTTCCGGCGACCGCATTCCTGTTAAAGACCGCTTCTTCGGAAAGTATTTTACCTTCTCCGATCGCAAGCGTAATGCGTTTCCTTTCTTTCTGGATGAATCTTATTCCGCCAGGATGGAGGACCCTCATTTCATTTCCCGATTTGAAGACGTCGATAATTTCCTTTTCCCTGCTCTTTTTGCGCTCGCTGAGGCATGAATCCAGGGGAGGTTTGTTGAATGAATTTGCCTGTGGCATTGCATTCACAGAAGGAGGATGGCACGCGGCCATTGCAAGGAACGTTGTAGCGTAAAATAGCCTTTTCAATCATGTCACCTGTGTTGTTTGTTGTAAGTATTAGTTTATTATGATTAGTAATGTTTAAAAAGAATGGTGGGGATTTCATAAAAGGTGATGAAATGCCAAATGGGAAAGGAGGGTTAGCGCAATTACAAAAGCCGGAGGTCAAACCTGAGCAGTTGTTCAAATGGAAGACTTATGCATTGGTGAGAGATCACATGAAAACAGGCTACCTTGCAGTCGTCTATTCGGATAAAAAGGTCACTGAAACGGTTACCAGGAATGGGAATGCGATTCTGCTAGGAAGTGCTTTGAAAGGTACGAAAAATGCGAAAGTGTTTCATTACCGTATTGGAAAACTTGAGGATAAACAATGGAATGAAACTACCCAACTTCCTCTTGAAAAAATTGTTGAGAGGATCAATGATAAAGTGCCCATAAAATACAAAGATGGCACTTATGTGGAAGATATATATAGAACGGCATATTCGTCATTTGAAGGTTACCGAAATATGCAGCAGAAGGGCGATCGGCCTATTTATAGGGAGTTATTCCAGCCAATATACCAACAGATTGGTGAGTCGCAGGAGGTAAGAAAAATAATTCCAAAAAGAAGAAAAAGATCTAGCTGATGCTTATCTTCACGAAAACATTCGTCGGGACCTTTATCCTCAGGATCTGCTTTATGTATTTCTCGTCGCCCTCGATGTCGATCAGCCTTTTCGAGACGCGCTTCTCCCACTGCTCGTAGGTGTCCGAGCCATCGCCGCATGGCGTGCGCCTGCATGCGATCATCAGCCTTTTTCTCGGGAACCTGATCGGCCCCTTGAACTTCATCTGCAACGTGCTTGTGAGCTCCTTGACCTGCTTTATCACTGCCTCGAGCGCATCCGGGTCTTCGCCGTTCAATGTGATCCTTACTTTTGTCATCGTTTCACTCTCTGGGTGAGAATTTGTAGAATGAGATTTGGGCGCAAACGTATTTAAGCTTAAGCAGGATTAAGGATTTCCAGGCTGAGGGAGATTATATGAACCTTTTAACCATACGCGAGTTTCCGGAAGATGCGATGAAGGAGGTCGTGGCAAAAGCTATAGCGCTGAAGAAAGAGGGGAACCGGGCAAGGGATGACCTGAGGGGCAAAACGCTTATCTCGCTCTATGAGAAGCCTTCGACACGCACGATGCTCTCCTTCCAGACCGCGATCTGGAACCTGGGCGGCAATTCGATTGTCATGGATTTCAAAGGCTCGCAATTGTCAAGAGGCGAAACGCTCGCTGATACGGCGCGCGTGCTTTCCAGATACGGGCATGTGGTTTCTGCGAGATTGTTCAAGCACCAGTCGCTTGTGGAGATAGCAAAACATGCGACAGTTCCAGTCATCAACGCGCTCACCGACCTTGAGCACCCGTGCCAGGCGCTTGCTGACATGCAGACCATCATCGAGCATGGGAAGGAAAAGGGGAAGCTTGTTTTCATGGGGGATTCGGCGAACAATGTGGCTAACTCGCTCATGCTGGTCGCGGCGCGCTATGGCATGCAAATCGTGATGTGCGGGCCTAAAGGCTACCAGCCAAGCGCGGAATACCTGGAAGAGGCGAAGAAGACTGGTGCGGTTGTTGAGGTTACGACTGACCCTGCCCGCGCGGCGAAAGATGCGGATGTCATTTATACTGATGTCTGGGTCTCCATGGGGGATGAGGCAGAGCAGGAGAAGAGGATGAAGGAGCTGAGGCCATATCAGGTGAACGACGAGTTGCTCAGGCATGCGAAAAAAGACTGCATTGTCCTGCATTGCCTGCCTGCGCACCGCGGACAGGAGATAACGGATTCTGTGCTTGATGGGAACAGCGGCAAATCAGTCTGGGACCAGGCTGAGAATCGGATGTGGGCACAGGAGGCTCTGCTGCTTAAGCTGGTGAAAACCCGATAACATATTTTTAAATATTCTCTTCCCATTCTTGGTCAGGCCCTCCCAGGTTATGGCCATGCACGAGAAGAAGATTTTGTTTTTGCGCCTGATGATAGTCTATCTGCTGTGGACCGCAGCAGGCGTGCTGGGAGGCAGTTTCCTATACCTTTATTTCAAGAATGCTGGCGTTGGCTTGGTGGAGCTGCTCGCATCATTCCTTTTCTGGATGATCGCGCCGCTTATAGTTATCGAGCTGCTGAATAAAAAAAAGATCGACCTCCGCATACTCCTGATCCTCGGGGTCGCCGCACAGGCAGCATCATATTCACTTGTGGCGCTTCTCGAACCATCCGCACCTTTGCTTTTCCTCTGCTCGTTCCTTCTTGGAACCACCAGCTTCATATTCTGGGTTCCCTTCAACACGATGTTCTTCGAGCTGGGGGATGGAAGGCAGGCTTTCTTCGGCTCAGTGTATTTCTCAGTCAATCCCGTGCTAAGCGTTGTGCTTCCTCTCTTTGGAGCGCTGCTTTCGTTCCTCTTTGGAATGCCTGCGATATTTTTATGCGCAGCGCTGTTTTCAGTTTGCCTTCTGCTTACCGCATCGCTGGCGATAAAAGGGAGGGAAGCGGGATTCGCACTCAGAAAATGCCTGGATGAGCTCAAAGGATTCAAGACCATGATCTTCCTCGAAGGAATATATGGCGGCGGGGTAACTGCTTCGATCGCGGTGGTATCCGTGTACTATTTCAGCAGCGCGCCGGACCTCGGGATGTTCCTTTCTGTGACCACGCTGTTCTCCGTGCTCGCATCAATCGTGATCAGCAAAATCTCTGATGCGAGCAGGAAAAGGAAGATGTATATCATGGTCTTCGGGAGCGCGCTCGGCATAGTGACAATAGCAGGATCGTTCGCATACGGGGCGCTCGCATGGTCCGCGCTCGTCTCTGCACGCAACTTCATCGCCGCGCTGTTCTACCCTTTCACTACTGCCATAATCATGGACAATAAACGGCATGTGGGATGGAGCATGGTGGGAAGGGAGTGGCTGCTGAATTGGGGGCGCGTGATCGGGATTCTGATCGCTCTTGCAGGGGCAATATTCCTGCCTGATGCGCAGAAAGCGCTTCTTGTCTTTGGCCTGGTTATGATCGCCTACCCTATGATGATCGAATTGAAGAAGAGGCATATACGAGTAGAATGAAAAGATACCGCTTAGAGAGTGGTCTGCTCTTCCTGTTCCTGCACTGGCTCTGCTGCGTTTGAGGGGGCTGATTGCGCGATTTCCCCTCCTGCTTTCTCGAAATACCTGTGGAATTTCTCTGTGAGGTAAAGCCTTGAGGACCGCCCGGCTTTCTTTGGCTTGACGAATCCCGCATCCACAAGCTCCCGGACATCCTGATAGATAGTGGAGCCGATGCGTTTGGCCAGCTCTGATTTCAGGACACCGTCATGCTTTGAGACGAACGCGAGCGTGCGGAGCGCTGGCTTGGATATCTCGGAATCCTGGGCGAACTGCTTCACCCTTGCCGTCAGCTCGGGCTTAAGGCGCATCTCGTATTTCCCATCGGCATCGAGTATCTCGATCGCGCTGTTCCTCTGGACATATTCCTGCTTCAGCTCTTCGATGACTTTCTGCAGGTAGCCAAGGGCTCCAATGCCGGTAAGCGTCCTCATCTCTTCCAATGCCATGGGCCGGGCTGAGATGAACAGCGCAGCTTCGATTATCCGTTTCTCTTCCTTGTCGGTCATGGGCTCAACCTGATTAATAATTAAACCGAAACACCATACTTCCGAACTTCTGAATATATTGTCAGCATTCCTGAGAGATGCTCGAATTCTTTAGGTGTCACTGCAAGAACCTCGGCATTGAATGGGTTCTTCAGCAGCATTGAATATATGCTTTGAAGTCGTTTGTGCAGATCGAGGCCTTCGAATTTTTCAGAGATCACACAAAAATCATAATCGCTTTCTTCAAGCGCATCGCCTCTTGCGCGAGAGCCAAATAGGCTTACCTTGGCGCCGAAGTTCTTTTTCACCTTATTTATGAATGAGGTCACTCTTTTATCTGTGATTTTATCCATTCGATCACCTTTGCGGATTCAGTTATATATTCTGCAACAAGTTCTTCAGTATACCTTTCAGCAGGAACTCCATAAGAAGCATCCGGATATCTTGAAAGCGAATATTCCGGAGAAAGTTTTGCCAAAAAAGTCAACAATGGAAGAGGAATTTCGAGGGCTTTCCCAAGCTGAATAAGATTATGTGTCTTGAGAACAACCGTACTCTTCTTGAAGATAAAAAGCGACTTTAGCGCTTTTTCAACTGCTTGATGAACTGAAAAGGCACTTGCATGATAATCTTTACTTGCTAAAGAATTTTTCGCTGCACGAAAATCAGCATCAGACTGCTTCATCCACCATCCAACTTCTTCTCTCATTTTCTTAACCTCAGATATGTTTTCAGATCGTCCGTATAGTTAACTACATCAAGCTTTTTCTTCTTTTGCTTTATCGCCTTTTCCATCTCGAGCGAGCATTGCTTGATTGTTCTTTTGGTTGTGTCAAGCTCGAGCGGGGCGATCCGATACACGCTCTCTGCACGTTGGACGCAGTAATCGAGCATCTCAGCTTCAAGGTTTTCGTCGATCTTCTGCGTCTTATACTTCCTCTTGAGCATCCTTTTTTTCAGGACATCCGGACTTGCTCGCAAAACGAAAATGAAATCCGCAGGGATTTTTATCTCGCACGCGAGATGGCCTTCCACGATGTAGTTTTTGAATTGCTTGAGGTAGGGGATTAGCGAGCGCGCAAGTATTTTTGTATCCACTTCTTTTTCTCTGGCCTTCCCGGCTTGTTTCGAAAAGAGCTTGTGCTGGTTCACGAAATCCTTCATGCTGATGAATTCATAGCCTGTCCGCTTTGCGAGCTCTTTCGCGATTTTTGTTTTTCCGGTTCCGGGGGTTCCGGTTATGATGATGCGCATGATATTACCCTATTCTTATGACAAGTTTGACATTGACAAAGTTGTCATTGTTAAACAGCAGTGCCCAATTCGACATACATCGGTATCGTAGCCCTTCCTTCGAGATTGGTCAGATAACGCATGAAACCACGCTTTTCATACCACTTTACTGTCTCCTCATTCGCATGCGCATCTGCCAAAAGATAAGCGCATCCGATCTCTTTCTGGCAACGAACCGCGATTGTGGTTGCAAAATCGATAAGAAGGGAAGCTGCTCCTTTGCCTTGTTCGTCCTCCTGAGTCGCAAGCTGGCCAATTTTAAGGGCGGGAAACGAGCTTGGAAAAGCCTTCGGATATTCGGCAAGTTTACGACCACGAAAAATCCATGAACTTTTATCAGGTAGTTTCAGAGCGCCCATGCCAAGGGTGATGAAGGAAAGGGGCTTATTGTTCTCTTTGTCAAAAAGAAGATAGGTGCTTCCAAGGTTGAGCCTGGAATATTCAAGAGCGTCATTGAGGATGAAATCGTTTTGTTCTTCGCTTGAAGATTTGAAATTTTTTATAGCCTCCTTATGCCCGTCTTCAAATTTAGAGATATAGGTGTTTTCTACATCATATCTTTTGCCCAAGAACTCACCAATTATCGGATCTCAAAATTAAGCTGTTTCGCTCTCTTGATGAGTTCATCGCGTGCAGGATTAGGCTTATACATATCCCGAATGAATACTTCTGCCTCTTTTTCATTCAGTTCAACTACGTACTGGATTGGTTTAGCCATTCAAAATCACCAGATATCAGATATAATTATGGATATAGGAATATTTAATACGGCATGAAAAAAGCTAGCCAACCCGAAACGGAAAAGGGACACCTGGAAACCAAAAACCGGACACCGGCAACTGATTTCCTAGTGCCTACCTTTTTCTGGAAAAACTGAAAATAGTTCGGCACTAGGAAAACCAGATAACATGAACCTTCTATAACTTTTCAGCAAGCGCCTTGAAATACTCCTTCGCGCTCGCGAGCGTCTCTTGGCCTTTCTTCGTCAAACTGTAATACTTCCTGCGCTCCTCGAATTTCGATTCGATCAGGCCTTCGTTCTCGAGCTTGTAAAGCACCACATAGACCATGACCTTTGATGGCCTGAAGAAGAATTCCTTTTCGATTTCAGAATCAAGATTGTATGCGTACAACTTCCCATCGCGCCGAATCAGCGAAAGAAGGTAGAGCCAGAGGTTCCCGGTTGTGAGAAGGTTCTGGAGGCGTTTTATAGGCCTGGATTTATATCGAGATGAATCGGCGTTCATTGGTATACCTGCTAAGATTCCTCTTCAAGATGCGACGATCCTCCCCTTCGCTTTCCTTTTTTGATTCTTTCAACTTCAGACTCTGGCTGTGCGGTTGTTTTCATCTCTTCTTTCGGAACTGTTTTTTCGGCAGCTTTTTCCAGCTCCCGGTCCATTTTTGTTTCCACTTCAGGAGCCTTTCCCGCCCTTGCATGTTCACCAGCAGCATCAAGGTTGTATAATGCCTCGAAAAATACCCCTTCGCGTTGCTGATAGGTGAATTTTGGTGAAGAAGCGAAATCCATGACACGAGCAAAATTCTCAAAATCTCTGTCTAATTTTTTGTGGTCTGCAAAACCGCTATCATTTCCTGCTGGGACCAGCCTGTTAGAAAGCGTGCCGAGAAAAAGCTCCTCGGAATTGAGATTGTGTGGATTCTCCTTGGTCGTCATATATCCATTCGCATTGTCTGCGACGAATCCACCGACTTTGTACACAAGCGCTGAATGATCTATTTTGGTCCTGTCTTCTGGGGCTTCAGGATGCTGGAGGCTGTCTGGTGAAACGCCCCCGAATAACGGTTTAAGATCGGCTGGCAAAGACTCGCGGGCAGCTGCAGCACCTGCTTGAATCCTTGCAGCATTAGCCATTAGCTCTCTCTGAACTGATTCGCTTTCACCAGCTTCTTTTGCTATGCGCGCATAAGATGCTGCCCGTTCTGCTTCATGTTCTGTTTGTGCTATTGCAGAATGATCGATGTCTGCCTGCCTCAAGAATGCTTTGGCCCCAGGTGAAACAGGCAGGCTTTCAATCGCACCGTCCATTTTCGTCCTGAAGTCAATCACTGCCTTCTCCACTCCGGGATTTTCCAAGAGGTATCTTTCGCCAGCCATTTCGAGATAAGCTTCATTAAGCTTTTGCTTTGCTGCATTGAAATCATCCCGCCTTTCCTTCATCTCTCCAAGCACAGGAAGTGCATCAAATCCTTTTCCAATGTTACCAATGCCCATGGAAGAAAGTTTTTCTGCTGTAGCTGCTTTACCAGTTTCATTATCAATTGTCGAAACTACGCCCCCCATATCCACCTGGAATGTCACTCCGTTTTTCTCCCCTTCGCTTCCATACCGGACAACTTCGAACTTCGCTTGGTCCCCAAGAGGGTTAAAGTCCTTGATCGTGACCTCTCCTTTGAAGGTATCTGAATGCAATGTTGCCTCTATTTTGAAATTGTCGCATATCTGCCTTTTCACGGAATCGAAATCTATCTTTTTGAGGAAAGCATCTTTTTCTGCACCAGTGAGCGCTTTTCCTGCGACAGATACGGATTCAGCTTCACCACCGCTGATCTTCACAACTGCATTCCCAACCTGAAAAGCGCCAGTAAGAGAGCCGGTTAGCGATGATGCCAGGTCAAGTTGCGCAAATCCATTGCCGGTTTTTGTCTTTATAATAATTGGATCTCCATTTTTATCAAGTAAAACACCGTCCTTATTTAAAGTGGTTTTATAGCCATACTGTCCTTTTTCCAAAAGATTGGCGATTTCTCCAACTGCTATAATAAGCTTGTCCTGGGTTGCCTTGGGATATTTTTCAAAACCTTTCTTACCTACTAAAATATCTATCCCCCGTTTCTCCGCGCCCATGGTTTTAAAAGTGTCTTTCAAGCCCTTTAATCCCTCCCAAGCCTGAGTGTATCTGGCCCAAGGAGTGACTGTCTGGCCTTGAATAAACTGCATCATGAATCCAGGCGGTTTGGCTTCAGCTTTTGCCGCTCCTTTTGCCCCTCCTTTCCCTCCTTTTCCTCCTTTCCCCGCACCAGCTCTTGCTGCCTGGACAGCCTGTGAAGCACTGGCAGCCTTGACTGACGGGCCACCCTTTCCAAGCTGGACAGAGCCTGCACCACCCATGGCACGATCCACAGCCATGCTAACCATTTTTGCGCCTTTTTTCCCCTGGGTCACGCTCGCCAATGCTTTTGTTGCAGCTCCCACTACTTTGACAGCGCCTTTCTGCGCAGCAGCCTGCATAGCCTGCGTCAGGAATGATGGCGGAGTAATAGACACACCATGTCCTCTTCCCTGATAACGGATATGGCGGCCGATCCTGGGCGCAGACAAATCAAACATCCCGAAAGGATTGCGGCCGCTCAGGAAAAGGGCTCCGCCAAGCATGGCGAATATCAGCAACAGGGGAAAACAAATCGGCGGGATTGTGCCTATGGCAGCAGGTGGCGGAGAATAGCTCGTGATCTGGATTGTGGGCAGAACATTGTAGCATTTGAGCGAAGAAGGGGCTGTTGCACCAGGTGCATTTGAGATATCAGTGACTTGGCATGTAGCGAGCGTACAGTTAATGCCAGCATAGTCCAGGCACTGGAGGAAACCGCATTTGGAATAACCTGGATCAGGAGACAGGCATGTGAAAGGGCAATAGAGCACTTTGAGATTAAAAGAGCTGTCCTTGTAGGAAGAGAAATTGAATGTGGCCACTCCTTTGGCGTTCGTATAAATGCGGTAAGTATTGTTGAATGAATAATTATATATGTAGACGATCACCGTGGAATCAGCGATTGGCTGCCTTTGCGGAGATGCAGAAAGATTCTCATAATATACTGTTGCAGTCAACACATAGTCTTTTGTATCTGTGCTTAGGAACATGCTCGCCTTTGGAGCGTTCTCAAGGCTTTTGCAATCCGGGCAATCTTTGTCAGCCTGGCAGCCGCTGACACTGAAAACAATCATGCACAAAAGGGCGAGAAACAGGAAAATCTTCGCACGCATGCTCATCTATCAATAAGAAACATTTTAATTCTTCGCTAAGAGTAATAGGCATGCAGCGTGCAAAGCTCATTATTTTGCTCCTCCTCATGCTTACTGGCATGTCTTGCGCAGCATCTGTCGACTTCACGTATGTGATCCCGGTCACAGTGGTGCTTGTCGCGATTTTCCTTGCATCAATGAAAATGCTCGCATCAGCCATATCATCAACAGCGATGGAAGCATGGGTGAAAGCGGAGCTGCGCGAGCTTATCGCAGGAGTGATCCTGGTTGCGATAATTTATGCGTTCTTCATCACTTCCAGAAGCGCCACTTCTGCAATCACCGGGAGCGGCGATTACATAACAACTTCTGTGAAGATAATGAATGACCTGCTCACCAACAGCACAACCGGTTATGACCGCGCTATGGAAGATATCATACGTGCAGGTACAAGGATAAGGGCGGCTGCAAGTTACGCGCCTTATATGAGCATACCGGTGTACATCGGCGGGATCACTTATTCCACATCCCCGCTCGCCGGCGTAGGGATACTATTCTCTTCGCTCTCGTCCGCAACGCAGGGGCTTGCAAACATCATTTTCCTTTACGAAGGGATTATGCTGTTGCTCAGGTTCTCTTATACCGCAGTGCCCGCGGTCCTGCTCCCGGTCTCCCTTTCCCTGAGGCTGGTCCCTTTCACAAGAAAGACCGGGAATACCCTGATTGCAGCATGCCTGGGGATCATGGTGCTCCTCCCATTTTCGGTAATATTCGTGGACCAGATGAATAAACTGATAACCTACCCCCAGGCGTATCTCTCAACCAGATCCCTGGAATTCCTTGATCCAGAGGCAGATGCAATGACTGTGCTCGAGCCCCTGTGCGAGTCAATGGTCATCAGAACCATGTTATCCTTGAATGACCAGCTGTTCTCAATGATCGTATGCCTGCCATTTGGAGGGATTCCGATTGTCGGCGCAGCTATGTATGCCAGCTGCCAGTCTCTTGTGCAGTATGTAGTATATCCTATAATCATGATTGGAACCCAGGTCGTCTACGATGCAACTCTTTTGTCCTGGACAATTGGTGGCGAAGGAGCGAGTTATGCTGGATTTGCTTTTTCTGTGCTATACAGATTCCTTGCCGAAGTGAACAATCTTGTCCTGCTTGGATACATCGATTCGCTGGCTATAGCAATAATCACAATCTCAGGGACAAGGAGCATATCAGTGGCGCTTGGAGGGGAATGGTATCTGGGAGGAATACAGAGGCTGATATAGCATGGTTTTGTGTCCATTGTTCCGGATTTTGGGTTTTGGATCCAAAGTCATTTTTGCGATCTTCCTCCTGGCTTCATCAGCCCATGCTGCTTCGTGCGTACAAAGCGCGACATCGACAATAATTTCAGAGCAGGGCGTTCTCATAGGGATCATCCTCATGCTCACAGTAATACTTATCGCGATTGCGTATAGCATTGGCAATATCACCTCGAACACGAAACTGACTGTGTTCGCAAAGGACGAACTCTACCATCTTTTCTTCTCTATGCTAATGCTGGTGGGATTCACGGCAATAGTAGGTTTTTCCTGCTCCACAATGGAATATTTCTATACAAGCACATTCGAGAATCTGGGTACCCTGAAATGCTACACCCCTGGAAGCGAACTATCTTCAGTCTCAACATGCTACATGAAGCTCGTGAAGTCTGATGCTGAACAGATTGCGCGTGAGTATCTCACTCAATACATCGATAATCAGATGTATGCGACATTTTCAATGACAGTCCAGATACCACTGCTGAACGCCCAGACAGTGAGTGCTGATTCATACAAGAAAGTCTATGCCCAGCAATATGACATGGTGCTAAACAGCTTCGTAATCCCTGCGCTGCTCAGCATAAACATCCAGAAGATGCTGCTGGAGTTCATTAGCGCCAACGTGATCCAGTGGGTGCTCCCAATAGCATTCGTGTTCAGGGTCTTTTTCCCTACAAGGCAGATGGGGAATTTCCTTATAGCCCTCTCCATAGGCCTCTACATAATAATCCCTGCCATGTATACCTTCAACCTGGCAATGTATGACATCGCTTCCCTTGACTGCACCTCGTACGCTGGATCCACATATGATATCGTATTCGGAGATGGTTGCGGCACGTACGGATTCTGGAATGTAGGCAGGCTGCTTCCGCAGGCATTCTTTTTGCCAAACCTCACAATAGCCATTTTCGTGACTTTCATGGCAGCTGTGAACAAGGCCCTGAGGGTGATCGGATGAAAAGAACAGTCATAATCCTGGCATTTCTCCTTCTGATCTCATCATCGCTATTCGCTGAGAACCTCACCCAGATAGTCACAGAGCCTTCCGGCTCTTCGCTCGAGATACTCTCGAACTGGCGGGTCATCGCCATTCTTGCCATCCTCATATCTGTCATACTTGTAGCCATGGCATATGCTATCGGCATGGGATTTGGCATGCCTGAAATAGAGGCATGGGCCAAAGGCGAAATCTCCCAGATATTCGCCAACGTCGTGATAATATTGGCACTTATCGCAGTGGTTGCGCTGATAGATGCCACAATCATGGGAATTGTGAATACCTCGGGGGTAGGAGAACTCTATTGCTATCCCACTGAAAACTGTTTGAATAAGACAGTGAATGCCTATCTCGAGGATTACCTGTTCACAGCAAAATCAGGCGCGCTAAATGTGCTTGAGAACAATGTGGAAGCAACTGCATGGGCAAACAGGAGGCTGGGATTCAACTGTTACCTGCTCAAGTGCGCGCAGGGAGGGATTACGCATTCGATAGTGAGCTACTATATGCTGGATTCAGACAGGTATTCGATTATTTTCGAATATTACCAGGGCCTGCTTTCATCGCTGCATTCCCAGAAATTCTTTATCAATGAGATATGCTTCAAGGTCGGGCCGCTCCTGCTTGCGCTCGGGATTGTTGCAAGAACGTTCTTCTTTTCAAGGAAGCTTGGCGGCCTGCTTATAGCCATAGCCGCAGGCATAATGTTCTTTTTCCCTGCGATGTATATCTTCGACTGGATGACGCTGGATATGACTTTGACTGGTGACAACGGAGTCCAGGATGAAATCAGCACATGCCCTGCAGAATGCCTCATTGCCCCCCCTATAGCTTTCTATCATAATACAAGCAGCAGTTCGTATGTAACGCTCAGCAAAAAAGCAGATGTTTACAATCTTTTCGATGAATCCAGCAGCACTGATGTACGAAAGCTGCTTCTTGGGCAAAAGAAAAGCCTGACGACCACAGCTGGATACGAGGTATTCACCTGCCAGATAAACTCGTCAAAATCATGGTTCTCGGATAAATATGCTGTTTCAGGAGCGGCCGATGTGTGCGACCAGAGCTGCAGGGAGCTGCCCTACCCGCATTCTGCCAGCAAATGCGCTAATTACAGCATGCAGCTTGCCTGCTCTGTGCTGCCTGAGCAGTGCAAGATCAACCGGACTGTCGTTAAAATAGATGAGAGCGAACGCGCGAAATGCCCGGAGGAATGCAGGATTGTGCCTCCGCTAAAATCAGACTGCCGCTCAGGCAAAACAACATCAGATGGATATGATACCTGTTTGTACTCGCGATTCGACTGCCGGGTGGCAAAATTGAGCGACCTGAACTGGAGGCCCTCGATAAACAGCGAGCTCAAGGGAGCGGAAAAATGCAACACTTACCCGAAAGATTGCGCTGCGAACCTGACGGCAACTGAAAGCTGCGTCTATGTGATGCCCCAGTTTGGCTCATGCTCAGAGCTGTGCACAGGATGCCCTGAGGAATGCAGGTTCCTGAATGAAAGCGATTTATCTTCAGCAAGCGAGCCGACATGCTTTGAGACAGAAGGGAGTTACATTGCTGCATGCAAGAGCTGCCCATCCACCTGTAAGATTAATATTAGCGAGATAGAGGCAAAGGCACCGACTGGCAATAATTGCAGCGCATGCCCGGCCAACCACAGGATACTGCCTGCAGAGCAATCGCTTCCTGCCAATTACACATCTGACACCGGCAGCTACAGCTGCTCGCTGACAAGCTGCGCTTCAGAGTATCGGTTAACTGTTCCGAGGAGCGCGTGCGAGATGTGCGTGGATGCTGCTGAAGAGTATACATACGATCCGCCGCTGAACCTGAATTGCGGCGACCTCTGCAAGCCGTCAGACAGCTCGCCCTCAAAGAGCTCTGGCGACTACACCAAGATAAATGAGGATGATCTTGTAGGCATGGAAGAGATCAAGATGGTTTCCAAGCTGATGATACCTGCATACCTGCTGCCGCTGCTTAACATTGCTGCTACGATCACTGTCATCATTGCGCTATCAGGCATGCTTGGCGGGGACATAGAGATCCCGGGGATAAGCAAGATATTCTAAGGCGATGACATGATGAAGAAGTCGGTTTTGCTGCTGCTCCTGCTTGCGTCCATGGGATTTGCTGCATGGCAGAATGTGGCAGGGATTGCAATAATCACATCGCTCATGCTTGTCCTGATTGTTTTCATGATCGGTTATGGGTTTGGAGTGGAGATTCTCAGCGTGACGGCAAAGGATGAGATATACCAGCTCATTGTGCTGATCTTCCTTCTTGTTATTTTATTTGGCGCCAATAACGTAATCGATTCCATCTCATCCATCAAAGAATTTAGCGGAGAGCAGGCAAATATGCAAACATCTGCATTGGTGAGCCTGAACAACACAATGAAGAACCTTACCTCAGCGTACGACTATGTTCTGGCTGCTGACAAGGAGATAGGTTACGCATCCACACGGGTGCTTTCATGCTCTATAGGGAGCATGGGTTATAGCGTATCAGGATGCGGCGGATTCTCCATGCTTGCGGGCCCGTTCTCGATCGCAGGATCGATCATGGGATTTGCGCTAGGTGAACTCAATGGAATATACCGGCTCATCGAGCTTTCGCTAACGTACTCGCTGACCCTCCTGCTGCCAGCAGGCATTATCCTGAGGACATTCCGGATAACAAGGGGCGCAGGCGGATTCCTCATTGGAATTGCAGTATGCATGCACCTTTTGCTTCCCCTGGGCATACTTTTCGTCGATATGCTGGGGGACTCTTTCCTTGCAAGCTCTGATGCCAGCGGATACAGCACAACAGTCTCATCGCTTTCAAGCGTCGGCAGCGCAGCAGACCTTTGCGAGGAGGGAAACACCGGGGATGACAACTCAGACAGCGCAATATCGGTTTACAAAAGCCTGCGCACAGACATGAAATCCTTTCTTTTCCTTGTGCTCATCAAAGCAACACTTGGGCCGATTGCTGCGCTTCTCATGCTCGTATCAGGCATACGGTTCGTGACTGCATTCGCCGGAGCAGAAGTTGATGTGAGTGCGCTCGGAAGGGTGATATGATGGCAGTGCACAGTTTCCAGTTTCGGGTTTTGGGTTTTGGGGTCGAGTTTCCGGTTTCGGGTTTTGATCAGGACACTGAACACAGGACACTGGCAACAAGGTCTGGCTCGCAAAATAGATACGAATACTTTACCCGAGCCAAACCTTGTTGGGACACCGAGGTGATCCTGTGGTGATGGATGTCTGCTCTGCCGGTTTTTCTAGTTTCGTCAACAACTCAGTGCTCCAGATATCCGTAATCGCATCCATCGCATCGGCAGCGCTCATCACGCTGTCTTTCTACATCGGCCAGATAATAAACAACCCGAAAATCACCGTGTGGGCGAAATCCGAATATATCCAGCTTATCGTGTCAGTTGCATCTGTCGCGCTGCTCATCATGACAATAAACATGTTCTGCGCAATTGATATGGGCAGTGTGGCATCAGTCTTCGGCATAAGCGGCGCGCCTTCAGGCGTGAATATGTATAATGCCTCTACAACATATCTGAACAATACCTTAAGCTACAGTCATGATGCGCTAGTGGTTGTGCGCTACCATCTACAGGCATTCACAGTGCTTTCCCACCTGAGCTCCTTTGCATGCGACTTCAAAGTAGGGGCAATTGGATTCGGATGCCTTTTCGGATACTCAGGAACAAGCGAGCAGCCGTTTGGCGCTTTTAACGCTGCCATGGGCGCCTTGAACCTTTTCTTCAACAGCGCTCTTATCGCATACATGACGACGCTAAGCTTCCTGTTCGTGCTCATCTATATTTATAAGGGCTTTGTGCTTTTCCTGCTTCCCATCGGGATTTTCGTCCGTTCGCTTCCCTATATGCGCTCATTCGGGTCGCTTATTATAGCGCTCGCGCTATCATTCATGATAATATTTCCCATGATACTTTCGATATTCGGCCTGATGTCAGGAGTGCTTTTCAGGGAACCGGACATGTCTCAATATATGGACGAGGAAGTATTTCCGGACAATGGCGGAGCGCTCTCCAGCGGCGTTGCCTCATGGGCTGGCGCAACCATGGGAAGCGATTATTTCGCATGCATTTACTTTTCAAATGGAAGCGATTGCGGGACTGTCGCTGCGAGTATTTTTCCCATCTTTGCAGCCCCTGGATCGACTTCCGGCGGGGGAAGCAACATCCCGGGTGCGATATCATTCGCTGCTTATGCATTCATAGCAGGCGTGTTCCTGCCAACAGCAGCCCTGCTCGCAACAATCGCATCCGTAACCTATCTCGCACGGCTTTACGGAGAGGAGATCGATCTCAACAGAATAATACAGATGGTGTGAATTATGATGATGCCTTTGCTTTCTGCCATGAATTTCCTGGGCAACTGGTCGTACTGGCTTCCCATGTGCCTGCTTGCAGTGATGATCGCAGTCATCATCCATGCGGCAATACTGATGTTCGCAAAGGGATTCCATGTGCAGGAGCTCGAGCGCTATGCCGAGTCTGAGATCCTCCAGGCAGTGTCAACTGCCTTGATGGCAATGCTTCTTGTGGGGCTTGTGATTTCAGCAAACTCATTCTCATCGCTTTTCTTTGGGGCAGGCGGAAAGAGTTATGTGACATGCCAGGTCAAGGACACGATCAGGAATATCCAGATCGAAGAGACGACTGCTTTCAACGATTCCATAGATATCGCAAGGTGCAGGATACTTGAAAAGGCTGTTGCGATTGCAGAGGTGCAGGACAGCGTCACCACCTCAGCATACACCTGGTTCAAATTCGAGATGATGAACCTGGGATTGTCTGTATTCGGCGTAACCATATACAAGGGCGAGTGGATTGGCGCACTGTACGAGGACACCGAGACCATAAGGATCACCAACAATCTCGCCACAGTGATGCTCATCGCGCTGAATGCTGTATCATATCTTCTGCTTTATGTAAAGAGCACGATGCTTTCAATGTTCATCCCGCTCGGCATTTTTCTGAGGTCATTCCATTTCACGCGCGGCGCAGGCGCTTTCTTCATATCGCTTGGGGTAGGCCTTTATTTCATATTCCCAGTCATTTTCGTGCTCCTTGATCCGGGATTCGTAAAGATCGATGTGCCGCAAACTGATTCAAGTATCGGGCAGGCAAAAGCGAATCTCTGCTACCCGACCATGTCTGCTGCAGCAACTATGATAAGCACGGCTGCAAGCACAACTTCAGGATCAGCAATTGCCATTGAAAGGACAAGCGACCAGCTGACGCAGGCGTACGTCGGCCTTATCCTCCATCCGCTTATTTCCTTTTTCCTGACGCTGGCATTCATCCGGTACATGATGGTCATCCTTGGCGGAGACACATACGCAATGATGAGGATGGTTACGAAGGTGATATGATGTCAGTTTCCAGTTTCGGGTTTCCAGTGTCCGGTTCCGGATCTTCCAAAACACAAAACACAAGACCCAAGACACAAAACCCAGGATCCAAGACCCAAAGCACAAGATACAAAATGATCATCCTGCTCATCTTTGCCCTGCTCGCAATCATGATCATTTCCGCAGGCTGTATAGAAAAGACAAAGAAGCTCGGCTGCTGCGCGAAAGTGAATGCGAGCAAAGATGAGGGATGCTATTTCTACAACATCTCCAGTAACGATACCAACAATATGTATGTGAATCTTTATTCAGTGACAAATGGATGCAACCTCACAACCGGTTATTGCAACGTGACTATCTATGGCAAGCCAGCGCAGATACCGATCTGCTCGGATGACAACCTCACAGCATGCGTGAAACCCAATTGCACTGCAATGGCTTGCGGCGACTTCACGTATAGGCCCAGGGTAGCGCCAGGCCTGGTTTCAGAAGATGACTACAGCGATGCGACGCCGACTGAGAACGCAAGCGAATCCCTGCAGGGGCTCTATAACGCGCAGTGCAGATTCCTTTCAGTGGATTCAAAACTGGCAGCAACAATGAAGACATCAAGCGCATCGCTCAACAGTTTCAGGCTCGGCATTGGCCAGGATTTCGATGAATACGATTTGTACAAAAACTATTTTCCGATGTCAGACAGGTTTTGCGGAGTCAATTCACAGGGCACTGTGGACAGGTACATGAATTACATAGATTCCAGCTACAAGGCATTCGACCCGTCCCAAATCAGCGAGAATTGCATCAATGACTCGAAAATACTAGGGCCATTCACATTCGGCAACTCCTCGGACCTGGTGCTGCCTGAGAAATCGTCTTACAAGTTCGCTTTGAGCTACAGGTATGACCTGAACTCAAGCGAGAGTTTTGATTTTTATAAGGTATTCCATCCGAATGTGATTTACAAGAAACTCGACAAGAAATTCTACAGGAAGGTGCTTTCCAGCGAGTATGCAGACGATTTCTACAGCGCCTCAGCTGTCAGGGCTCCTTTTGAATGCAATTCGCAGAGCAGCGAGTGCATGTCAGGATCATGCAGCACGGATTACTACAGCAGGGGCGTGGCGCTGATAGCTGAATCAGGCGGCACTGATACCGAGGTGCCTGTAGACTGCAATGTGATAACTGACACGGCAGGGAATAATGGAGTCGTGTGCTATCCGACACTTAGCGTTACAAAATCATCCACAAAGGGAGGCGAGCCCACTGTCACGTATGCGAGGGTATCATACAAACCATTCGTATTCGAAGTAAAACAGGATAATTATGGCGCGAACGAAATAATGAGAGTAGATGAAAGCAATCCAACATGCGCCTGCAGCGACCATGATGATTGGGACGACAATTGCAGGTGCGAGCTGAATGTAGAGTGGGACAATTTCTTTGACCACGACATCAATGAAATGAAAATCCTTTACGAAGGGAAATATACCCAGATAAGGACAATGCCGGATTCATGGGGGATAAACATCACAAAAAACGATGATACTGTCAACAAAACACTTTATGTAGGATCACAAACAGGCTATCCGCCTGCTGCACAGATCTGGTTTCCGGGAACGAACTTCTCATATGGCGGACAGCAGTATGTCGGAATAGCAGTCATTGACGAGGAGGATTTCAAGAATACGTACTTCGCGAAATACTGCGGATTGTTTGACAATAGCAGCAACTATCTTAAAGTGGATCTCACGGACAAAACCGTGTGGCAGAACCTCATGGATTCCTTTTATCCGTATTTCAGCGCAAGGATGGACTATATAGGCCGCACTGATTGGGGACAGGACGGGTGCGGGGAGCGCACTGATGACTTCGACCTGGTGATTTCCTCGATCCCATGGATGCCTGCATACAGGAAATATGGGGGGGAATCGCTACAGGTAACTGGAACAGGCTCGCCAGCGATTTATGAATACCTCAACAGGAATATCTATGACAAAAGCTCAAAAATAGTTGGCATGGATAGCTGCACAGTCAGGCAATATGTTGATGAGCATAGCGACAACCATGGAGGGTATGAATCAGAAGATTTGCATGACGATGGAGATCTGTTTGTCTATGAAGCCCTCTGGCCCAAAACAATCTTTTTGCTCAAGGCAACCAATGACAGCAGCGGGAATGAGAAAATAGGCAAATGCAAGCTTGCCACAAAATACCAGATGCCGGATCTCCGGACATATGGGTGGTGCGAGCCATGCACGCTCACAACACTGGCATACCAGAAAGTGACGACTAGGGAGCCGTACTTGCCAGTGTATAATTTTGATTTGAGTACCAGCAAGCTGGCATCAATATGCAAATCCGGAGGTACCTGCTATGCACCATGGATAAGTGATATAGGCGATTACAGCAGCATAGATATCGATTCAGTCGGAGCTCCAAGGACAGTGCCTGAAGCATCGCTTATGAAAGAGCGGCTTGGGAACTACCTCAAATCAGGCATAATGCCTGTGCTTGATTTGAGTGATGAAAGCAACTGGAACAGGAGCAATTCGGATGGCTCAGCAAATTATTCGGAATACGATTTCAAAAGGCTTCTGAGCAATGCTGGCGCAATGGTTGTTGTAGTGGACCAGGTTGGTTCAGGTGACAGTATGCTGGAAAAGCAAAGCCTGATACTGAACCGCACGAACCTTATCCGCAATTACTGCTGGAGATGCCTGACGGCAGTGCATATCACACATTCAGACAATGAGGATTTCAACGATACAATAAAGGACCTTTTCGCTGACCCGTATGTGAAGTACAATGTGGATCTTGTTACAACAGGATACAATACTGCAGCAGTCAGTGATATTTATAACACCACGATGACAGATGATGAAAAGGCAGAAGCAGTTGTCATGGACATGTCAACGCTTGGCCAGATGTCTTTGCAAAAAGACAAACCATTATTAATTACGCAATTCTTCGTGAGCAAAGATGAACACTGGGATGAAAGCAACTATAACATACTGTTCGACAAAATAATCGAGCAGCAGGACAAGCTCGTGAACTCTGGCGTGATCGGAATAATATATTCTCCTGTGAGGGATACGGGTGCGAATTGGGGCCTTGTTGACAATTCAACTGGCGCAAAAACAGCGAAATTCTGCGCTCTTGAGCAGGCATCCACCCTGACAGGCACCACGCGTGCATACGCGCAGTTCACCAAGACATCTGCGTATTCCTCCATGAACTGCACTAAGTGCACAACCCTGGATAGTGCACTCGGAAAATGCAATACCACCTGTGAGAACGGAGTGAAGTGCACACTCCCATCTGGTGCGTCCAGCAGCTTGTACAAATGCCCGGATGGGGGAGTAGTTTCGCCATGCGTGCGATGCGATCAGATGAGCGGATATATTTACTGCAACAAGACATACGTAAATGGAACGAAAACTTGCTACAAGATAGACCCAGGCGCTGTTGATTCGGATATTTTCGGGGATGTGATCGGAGGTCTTAAGAAACCCGATAAATGCTGTATCAATGATTCCTACGGCAATAACTACACCTACACTAAGAAATTGCTCTCGAATGTTGTGAGCACACCAATCATATATCCAAAAGGAGGAAACAAGAGCCTTGACTGCGGGTTCAGCAGTTCAGGTATGTTCTCCATCTCAGGAGCGTTCTGCGGCATAAAGCTTCCCATATCGAATTATGATATGGAATGCGCGCTTGTTTCATCCTCAGATGCATCAAAGATACCATCTGACTGCATTTATATTGAATCGGGCCGGAATTATGCGATCTCAGCAGCGATTACAGAAACATCTGTCGGGGAATGGGCTAGTAAAGTAACAAAAATCACGAAATAGGGACTTGTATGGGACTATTAGACATACTGAAAAACGCGTTCGGAGGATCTTCCGGATCTGCCAAAAAAGGCCAGGCCCAGAAATGCCCGAACTGCGGGGACAATGTCACGCTCGACATGGAGCGCTGCCCCAAATGCGGGGTGCGCATAAAGAGCATGTTCAGGAGGAAATGCCCGAACTGCCAGACGCTCAACGAGCTTGACAACAAGAAATGCGCAAACTGCGGCTACAGCTTTGAAGCGGAATTAGAAAGGGCTAAAAAAACTTACTTCATATGTCCTATATGCGGGTACAAGAGCGAGGCTTACTTAACCCGGTGTCCAGCTTGCAATACGAGGTTCGTATAATATGGTCTTGCTGACCAAATGAGCGTCTAGAGTTTTGGGTCTTGGACGGTTATCAGTTTCCCGTTGCTGGTTCCGACAAGACACGAGACGCTCAATATATCAGCAAGACTGAAAACGGTCCCGAGGTCATTATAATGGGTGAGACATTCGCAGTGAAGAAAGAGGAAGCGAAGAAAGAGGAGAAGAAGGAGACAAAAAAATTCATACACCTTCTTGACGAGGAAGAGGTTGAAGTGAAAAGGCTCAGAAGGGAGGATATCGAAGAGGCAGTGGCAGTGATGAGGAAGTGCGCCTTTGATGTCACCGAAACCGAGGTCGGCAGCATAATCGATTATGGCCTCTCGTTCGGTGCTTATGTGAACAGGATGCTTATCGGTGTCGGGCTTTCCTGGGCTGCAGAATATGACCCAGAGGAAAAGGTGGTGCGTGGAGGGGAGAGGACCAATGCCCTTTATCTGGAGGATCCGGCAGTTCTTCTTGCTTATGAAGGAAGGGGAGTCAGGCGGATACTGCTCCGGCAGAGGGAAGGGGAAGCGAAAGAGAAGAAGAAAGGATACACCATCGCCTACCTGTATGAAGACCTTCCGAAAGGGAGCATAGTGGATTTCATAAAAGAATCCGGCTCCCAGCTCGAGAAGCTCTATCTTTCAGAAGATTATGAATTCTTCAGGACAGAAAAGGGAGTGCTTGCGGTAAAGAAGCTTTAGGAGAGGCTAAATCGTGGCATCATGGGGATGAAACTTATCGATCAGACAGCGAAATCCGAAAGCACCCCTGCATTGCTGTCCTTGGCAACAGCCGGATATTCGAAGAAATCATAGTCCTGGACGTCATTGCAGAATTCGTCCCTTATCCCATGGAGCAGGCATGAGAGCTCTTTTGATGACTTTGCATAAACCTGGAGCTCCAGGTCAGCCCACCCAAGGGTTTTGAGGATATGCGAAACGCCGGGCTTTCCAACTACGGAATCTTCGATTTTTTTCTTATTCTGCAAAGAGCTGAGGCTGAAATCCACCTTAAAGAGCCGGTAGCCCAGAACCTCCATGTCAACCACTGGCTTGAACGCCTTCAGCACTTTTTTCCCGATCATCTTCTCTATCCGGTAACTCACAGAAGCTGGATGAAGCCCGACTGCATTGCCGATTACCTCAAGAGGAGAGCGGCTGTTGGAAACAAGCATTTGCAGAATCATGCTGTCTGTCTTGTTTATCCTGGCTCTTTCCTGGCCATCGACCAGATCCCAGCTTTTCCCTATGCTGTTCAAGAAAGGAAGGCAGCAGCGCACGTCCCCGCAGTAGGGGACAATTGCATTGCCTTTTATGTACGGCCTGTACTTTGCCATGAAATCGTCCCAGAACTCTGCTGCGCGCATATGCTTGTCGAACCTCAGGAAAGCGGTCATGTCATACATCCCGCTGGCATAAGCGCACCATGTCGTGAGCTTGGAAGACACAAGATAGTCCATGATCTCCTTCTCTGTAGTGTTGTTCACATGCTGGAGCCTGAAGTACATGCGGTAACACATATATCCGAGCCTGAAAAGGTCAGTCACGCAGGTGTATCCCCTGATCACGCCTCTTTTTTCCAGGCTTTCGAGGCGCCGATTTACTGTGTAGGGGCTTATGCCGCTCTTCCTTGAGATATCCATATAGGAAATCCTTGCATTGAGATCCAGTTCGCGAAGGATCCTAAAATCAATCTCATCACAATTTGAATTTTCCATAGGCACTATTTCATCTGCCATTATTTTTATTCCTGCTGCATGAAATTCCATGCGTTTTCCAAAACCTCAAATCCAGCAGGTTGTTTATATACCTTTGCCTGAAGTGCCTAAGAATCATTTGAGTTTAGCAGAATATTTTAATTTATCTTCAAAAAACGGCGCTTATTTTTTTGTTTTCTAAAATTGTAAGAGTTTAAAAATTACACGGCTCACGACAGCGAAAAGTTGATAATTCTTTTCTTCGTAGTA
>Ga0315281_10002176_pt1 | contig 29102 bp, 25 predicted proteins | sample YL17G07_0_MG_FD_204540 | JGI IMG/M metagenome (GOLD analysis project Ga0315281, IMG submission 204540) | Sediment microbial communities from Yellowstone Lake, YNP, Wyoming, USA - YL17G07_0 | ecosystem: Environmental > Aquatic > Freshwater > Lake > Sediment | place: USA: Wyoming | collected...
CCCCGACCGAGCAAATCAAGGAACTCCGCTGGCTTGGCGCTTGGGATCTTCGCCAACACAGTCATCACGCGGTCACGGATGCCGTCCCCTGAGTAGGTGTTCAGGAGACCGATCATCCCAAGAGCGATGGTGGCGGCGTCTTCTTGACCCAGTGGCGACGGATTGGCAATGGACACGACCCGTGACCAATCTTCGAGGAAGCCGACGATTAGAGTAATGTTCCGTTGCGCTAGTGTATCGAAATGATCTGCAACAACCTTGAGCACGGCGGCCCAAGCGTTTCCGTCCGGTAGCAAGAGTTCGGACGTGGCCGCCAAGCCAGCGGGAAGCCATGCGGGGCGTTTCTTGCCCGCAACTCGCAGCAGGTGCATTACTCGAACTAGCGCCTTGGCATCTTCGTCGAGAAGCGAGTCCTGCTGCCTTACGACGAACGCCTCGGCATTCGATGACAACAACGTTGACACCATGGTGTCGTCGCGGAAGTAGCCCGGAAGCGTTGCGTCCGCGAACACCGCGAGGATGAAGCGATCGGTGGTAACCGGCTCACATTCGATCATCTCGGCAAGCCACTTGCGATAGCCGCGCCGAAATGCCGGAACGCCGTCGATGGCTGATGCCAGCGCCGCCACCGCATGACCTGTCGCCGCATAGGTGTCCTGAAGCCATGTAACGACGGCCCAATCCTCCAACACGTCATGAGCTGGTGCCGCAGCGTTGGCATCTTGAGGGTCGGCAGTAACCACACTGTCCCGTTGCAATTCTTCCATTGCGGTCGGATCAAGCGTTCCAATCGGCACATATGGCGCCAATGCCCGCGCACGCCGCAATGCCAAGTCGACGAACGTACGCGCGCGACGAGACGGCAGTTGGTCAATTGCCCGATCGTCTCGTCGCACCACTTGACGCCAGCACTGCGTGCGAAAGCCGCGCTCGTCCCCTTGAGTGGCCTCCGCGCCTGTCCACGCCATCTTCGCGGCCTTGTCGAGTAGAAAAGGCGAGCGCAACAGTCGCTTCAGCCCAGGATTCGCCAGCGGCACTGATAATGCTGGCACAGCACGCGCCACGGCTTCTAGCTCGGCGTCGGTTAATGACCCCTGTACAATAAATGTCCTAGTAGTATGTTTCCTCCCGGAGGTACGCGATGCGACCACCGGGGAGTCCGCAAGAGTTGGAACGTCGCCGCCATCGGGCGATCGCCTTGCTGGTGGCGGGCGAAGCGCCGGTGGATGTGGCGCGCCGGATCGGCGTGGATCGGCGGAGCGTGCGGCGCTGGAACGCGGCGCATCGGGTGGCGGGCCTGCGCGGGGTGCGCGCCAAGCCCGCCTCGGGGCGCCCACCGAAGTTGACGGCCCCGCAGCGGGCGCAGCTCGAGCGCCTGTTGCTCAAGGGGGCGGAAGCCGCCGGGTTCGCCACCCCACTCTGGACCTGTCCCCGCATTGCCACGGTCATCGCGCGGCGCTTCCACGTCCACTATCACGTCGATCATATCGGGCGCGTGCTCCACGCCTTGGGCTGGAGCCCGCAACAGCCCGCGCGGCGCGCCATCGAGCGCGATGAGGCGGCCATCGCGCAGTGGGTCAAGCAGCGGTGGCCGCTGGTAAAAAAAACGCCGCGCGCCGCAAGGCCGCGCTGATCTTCATTGATGAAGCGGGGGTCCTGATCACGCCACTCGTGCGCCGGACCTGGGCGCCGCGGGGCCAAACGCCGGTGCTGTACCAGCGCGGCCGGTCGCGGCAGAAAGTGTCGGTCATCGCCGCGCTCGTCATTCCCCCGCGCCGCGACCGCGTGCGCTGCCTCTTTCGCCTCGCGCCCGATGCGAGCATCGACGGGCGCGGGGTCCGCGCCTTCGTGGGCCATCTCCTGCGCATGGTCCGGACCCCGGTCACGCTGATCTGGGATCGGAGCAACACGCATCGCGGCGAGCCGGTCAAGAGCTGGCTCGCGGCGCGCCGCCGTCGGGTGCGGGTCGAACTCCTGCCGCCGTACGCGCCCGAACTCAACCCGGTGGAACTCGTCTGGGGGCACACCAAGCGCAATCCGCTCGCCAACTACGCCCCGCCCGATCTCGATGCGCTGGTCCAGGCCACCCGCGCGGGGACCCGCCGCCTCGCCCGCAACCAGCGTGTGCTTCGCGCGCTGCTCCGGCACGGCGGGCTTTCGTTACGCCTCAAATAGGACGTTACTTATACAGGTGTCATTAGCTGCGGCAAAGGCCCATCGGGAGCACCCGCTCACTATCCATACTCTACCCCGAGCTCGCTCGTTGAATCACACGCGTTACCCACCGTCATCAAGTCATCATTGTTCGTTGATATGACTGGGCTGATGTCAAGAGGGCCGAGTTACGCGAGCATTTGTCGTTGCTGGTTGATAGTGAAAAACGGAGGGAGGCCAAGGGCGCCGGCGGCGGCTTCGACGATGAATCCTGCTGATATACGCCGGTCAGCGGGGCAACCGACACGCCACACCGGAGCGGCAAGAATTGGATTCGTCTGGAGTGCGCTCATTCTAGCAACGGGGATTCCGTCGTGGAGAACCTGCCGACGTACCCCATAACGAATCCGAGCCAGCTCCTGTCGTGCCGACGGACACCCCTGGACCTCCGTGAGAGTGAGTGTGTGTGTTGTTGACGTAGGATCAGGACGCCGGGACCACGGGCGTCGCGGGATTGAGCTCGCGCATCACGGCCCACAAGAACCCGACCAACTCCCGCGCGACGGCGACCACGGCGATCGCGTGCCCACGGCGAGCGCCGATGCGACGAAACAGCGTGTGCAAGCGCTGCTGCGCCTTCCACGCGTGCGCGATCACGAGCGGCGATTGCCCGCGTTGGCGGGCGGTCAGTGCGACGCCCACCTTCGGCTGAAACCGATAGGCCCACGCGGCCTGTACCAACACATGTCGACAGTGCGCATTGCCGGCCTTCGTGATGGATCCCCGCCGTTCGCGATCGCCGCTCGAATGTTCCCGGGGGACGAGTCCGAGATAGGCCATCAGTTTCCGCGGCGAATCAAAGCGGCGCCAATCCACGAGCTCCGTCGCGAGCACCATCGCGGCGTGCACCTGGAGCCCCCGAAAGCACTGCAGCGTCGCGACCGCGGGCGCGTAGGCCGGCGTGAGGGCGAGCTCCTCAATCCGGCGGTCGAGCTCCTCACGGCGGGACACCTTGTACTCGAGCAAGGCGAGATACTCGCCGAACACGAGGCGATCGGTCGGCTCGAGCGGCGACGTCGCGGCCGACAGCTGGCGCAGCCAATTGTAGTGGGGCTGCTTCCAGTTGGTCCCGCCCCGATAGACGAAGCCACGGCGCGCAAGAAACTTGAGGATGTAGTGACGCGATTTGACGACCTCGCGCTGCATCGTCTCGCGGCACCGCACCAGATCCCGCACCCGCTCTTCGGCTTCGCTCGGAATGCGCACCACCGTGAGTTCCCCGGCGCGATAGAGCCGCGCCAGCTGCCCGGCGTCGTACTGGTCGTGTTTCCGCTGCACCCCAGGCTTCGTCGGAATCAACGACGGCGCGATCACGTCACAGTGGTAGTCCCACGCACGCATCGCGCGGTGCAGCACGTAGCCCGCGCCGCTCGCCTCATAGCAGGCGCGGAGTTCTCCCTGCTTGGCCAGCCGCTCGAACACGCGCCGCAGCTTCGCGAAATCGTTCGGATACTTGTCAATGCGGGTCGGTGCCGCCGCGCCCTCCGGCAATACGGCGACCGTGACGGAGTCCTTGTGGACATCGAGGCCAAGGTAGATGATTGAGGGTGACGTGGACGATGACATGGGCTGGTCTCCGAAGATGTGCGACAGGAACACCGTCGCAGGTGGCTCTGGCAACTCCGACTCACATCGCGAGGAGCTAACCCACGCGAAGGTCGGAGGCCAGCCCAGTCATATTTTCTAACCGAGATATCAGCTTCGCGACGTTGCCGCATCGTTGGAGGAGCTTGCTTCTCGCCATCAATGGCGTGGCGGGCAGGATCTAGGCTCAGGCCTCGCCTCGAGGCCATGCCGACCCAAGTCGTTTGATCACATCGTGTTCTGCGGCTACCGCTGATCGGTACATCACCTCATAGCACTCCATCCTTGGCTGCCTCGTACACAACTGCGCTCGCTCCGGCGCCCAACTCGGCGCCAAGCGACCATCCGTCAACCATGTGAGTACCTGGCATTGTAATCTCGCATGAGGTCTCGAACCTCAATGGCGGTACGCCGAGTCAAAAGCAAATGATGGCCTGGAGAGATTCGCGCGTCCTTCTGTTTCACTTGCTACGCCAAGGCTCTCAAGCGGAGCGAGCAATTGCTCACGTGAGTGTTAGAGCACGGCCCACCAAGGCGCGGCGACAACCCCTTGGCTCAGCATCCGAATCCGCGGGTCAGCGCTAAGAAGCACTCCACGTCGCGCATTGGAGTGCAGTTCACGGAACTTGCGGAGATGGCGGGCATCGCCACTACCGACGTCGTCGGCACCCTTCACCTCTACGGGCAGCAGATCTCCACCCTCCTCCAAGATGAAATCGACCTCCTGTTGGCTCGCCAGTCGCCAATGGTAGAGCGCTCGTCCAGCCCGAGCGTCCCTCCATACCTGCAAGTCTGTCGCGACCAGTGTCTCCAAGTGAAACCCCGTCGGTTCCGCGTCTCGTGCAGCCGCCATCGCCAGCGCTGCATCGACGAAGTACAGTTTCGGTGCTTTGATCACGCGCTGGCTCGCGTTACGGGAGTATGGCAGTATCTGCTCGGCGAGATAGCTGCGCTCGACAGCGCCGGCCCAACGGCGAACTGAGGCTACCGATACACCGAGGTCCTGCGAGATCGCCGACTGATTGAGCTCTCGCGCCGTTCTCGCGGCCAGCAGGCGTAAGAAGCTCTCGAAACGCTCGCTTGATTCGATTCCGATGACCTCACGGATGTCCCGGCTCACAAAGACCTTGACGTAGTCGTCGAGCACGCGTTGACGCCGGTCGGGTGGTGCGGCGAGTGCGCGCGGGAAGCCTCCGGCGGTCACCGTACTGCGCCAGTCGAGCGTTCCGCTTTGCTCAGCGCGCCGATGCAGTTCATCGAGCACCGCGGTTTCCTCCGCTGCGAACAAGAATGACCACCCTGGGTGCGTGTCGTTGAAGCGAAGCTCACTCAGGGTCAGGGGCCGTAGGGTCCGATACGCCGCTCTGCCGAGCAACGAATCCCCGACGCCGCCGCTTACCCGTGGCTGGTTCGATCCGCTCAGCAGGTAACGACCCAGTCTCTGCTCGCGATCAACCACTGCCTTGATCGCGAGAAAAAGCTCCGGCGCCCGTTGTACCTCATCAATGAAGGCCCCGTTGTCACCAAGTTCATCGAGCAACCCTTCGGGATCTTCTCGGGCCTGTTCGAGCGTTTCACGGTCGTCCAGCGTGCGAGTGGCCATTCCGCGTTCATCCGCCAACTGTCTGCAGAGCGTACTCTTGCCGACCTGCCTCGCCCCCATTACCGCTACGACTGAGTAGACGCTCATGTCCGCTTCAACGGTCACCCTGAGAGAACGCGGATATACGGCATTTGCGTCGTGGTGCAAAGACGTTATATTGTGCATACAAGACCAATATAACGTCTGGAGCGCATATGGCAAATGAACATTCGCTTGAGGACCTGCTGGGCTTCCTGAGCCACGCAAGCGACCGCGGGCTGATGCCAGCAGCAACGGCACAGGCCCTCGCGGTGGCGTGCCGGAATGTGTTCGGCGTCCTCACCGAGCCCGAGAAGGCGGACCTCCGCAAGGTGAACTTGGACGAAGTGATCAGGCGATTCACAAACAAGCGGGCGAAGGAGTTCAATCCGTCGTCGCTTACGGCATACGGTCGGCGCGTGCACCGTGCGGTCGATCACTTCTTGGCCTGGCGGAGCGATCCGGCGGGATTCAAGGTCAAGACGCGAAGTACGAACAGTGGTCGAAAGCGAGAACGCGAAACGCCTGATGAGAGTCCATCGCAGCCGGGATTGAGACGCGAAACCACCGTTGACGCAGCGCCGCTGTCCGCCGACGGCAGCTACGCAACCAGCGTTCCCGTTCGACCCGGACAATTGGTCACAATTACAGGAATTCCGGACGACCTAACGAACGCGGAAGCGGAGCGGTTGTCGGAATTCATCAAGATGCTGGTCGTCGAATAATCCGCAGTCAAGACGCAACGCGTAGTGGTTCGAAACTGGGGACCTTGATTCAATTAGGACGAGCAAGGCGGTAACAGGGCTGAGAAGGGAAGTAGATGTCTTCGCTGCGGCGCGGTGCCAATCTCGTACCCCCTGCTCACCGTGGTGCCTGCCTCGTGCCCTGACTCGTCGGCGCGCCCCCCGCATTCTTGAGGAACCGGTCGAGGAACGCCTCCATCCGCGCATAGGTGTACATCCAGCGCGAGTCGAGCAGTGATTCGTGCGTGTCGTCGGGAAAGACGATCAGTTCGTGATAGACCTTCCGCGCGCGGAGCAGCTGCACGAGCCCGGTCATTTGCTGGAACGCCACATTGCGGTCGTCGTCGCCCTGCACGAGGAGCACGGGCGATTTCCAGCCGTCAATCGCGCCGATCACCGACGATTGGTACGACACGGCCTCGGGCTCGAGCGCGCTCCCCCAGAGGTGCACGCCGGCGAGGTCCACGCCGGCGATGAACGTATCGGAGTTGCGCGCGAGTGCCTGACCGGTGAGCACACCACCATATGAAAGGCCCCAGATGCCGACGCGCTTGGGGTCCACGTCTGCACGCGCCTGCAGATACTTCCCGGCCGCGATCACGTCCTGGTACTCGCTGTTCCCCGCCCCGCCACGTCCCACGGCGTTCCGGAAACTCTTTCCATAGCCGATGCCGCTCCGGTAGTTCACGCTCATCACGATGTAGCCGAGCGACTGCAACCACTGGTTGGTTTCGTACGCGGTGTGGTAGAACCACATGTAGTGGTCGCCGAGCAGCATCTGTCGTACCGGACCACCATGCACGAAGACGATCGCCGGGCGCTTCTCGCCTGGCTTTATGTCCTTCGGGATGAAGAGCTGGTTGTGGATTTCCATCCCGTCGGCCGCCTTGGTGAGCACGAGCTCCGGCGCCACGAGCGCGTTGGTCGGGAAATCCTTCGCGAGGGTGGGATAGATCACCTTCTGCGCGCTCTTGGGGCTTCCGGCCGACGCTGGCCAGATGCCCACGCCGAATGGGCGCAGCGCATCCGACGAGAGCACCGCGATGTTCTTCCCCGACGCGAGTGCCGCGGGATAGGTCTCGATGCCATCGCCCGTCGTCACCTGCTGCGCGGCACCACCGGACGTCGACACGCGCCAGATGTGGCGACGCTCGCGGTCGAGATGGTTGGTGGTATAGAAGAGCGTCTTTCCATCCTTCGCGAGCGCGACCTGCTCCACCTGCCCCTCGCCGGGCGTGAGCTCGATGGGACGCGCGGTGCTGCCGTCCACGTGCACGGCATAGAAGCGCGCCCACTCCTCCGGCTCCTGGTAGAGAATCACCGACTCGCCGGCCCAATCGATTTGCTGGATTGCCGTGAACACCTTCTCGTCCGGCAGGTTGTGCCAGAACTCGTGCGCCTCGCCGCTCTCCGGGTCGCCGACCATGAACGCGAGGTTCGATCCATTCTCGAACTTCGCGGAGAACAGACCGGGCCGCGGGTCGGGTACCGGCGCGGCGCCACCGCCGCCGCCACGTGCGCCGCCGCCCGCGCGACCTCCGCCGCCGCCACCACCGCCGCGCCCGAAGGCGGGACCGTTCGGGTTGCCGAGCCCGCCCACTCCCGACTGCGCCTGCTGGCCGAACGGCGTGCCAGGCCGGCGCATGAACGCGATCCGCTTGCCGTCCTCCGACCAGGTGGGACTCGTGTCGAAATCCACGCTCGGCGACATGTACGTCACGCGCTTCGCCTTCAGGTCGTAGACCATGATCAAGCTGTGGTCCACGCGACCGCTCACCCACGCGATCTTCGACCCGTGCGGCGACCAACGAGGGTTGGACTGGATGCCCCACTCTCTAATGAAGGGCTTGAGGCCCTTGTTCATCTCATTTGTCTGTTCCGCCGCGTTCACCGCCGCCCGATAGATCTGGCTGTCCTTCACGAACAGCACCCACCGGCCGTCGGGCGAAAGCCGCGGATCGCCGCCCTCGGCGACCCTCCATGCGGGACCACCGGTGGAACGCACCGCCCAGATTGCCCGCTCGGTGGCCGTTGGATCGGCCGTCGGGTTGGCGATCCACCCGTCCCGGTTGGGCGCGCCGCCATGCACGAATGCAATGATCGAACCGTCATCGGAGATCTGCGTGCTCGACAGCACGTCGCCCTGGTCGCGCCGGAAGTTCGTGAGCCGCACCGCCTTGAAGTCGGGCGCGGCCGCGGTGTACACGTCGCGCTTGCCGGCCTCGAAAGCGAGCCAGGCGATGCGATCCGCCTTGCGGGCTGACTCCATCTCCTCCGGGTATCCGGGCTTGAGGAACTGCTCGATGGTCGGCAGGTGCTTGAACTGCGCCGGCGGGAGGCCGATGCGCGGCTCGAGCGGGATCGGCTGCTGCGCGTGGGCGGGCGTGGTGAACGCAAACGAAGCGCCGACCGAAACGCCGACCGAAGCGCCGATCGAAACGGCGACCGCCGCGACTGCAACCCGGTTCGCGACGTGGCGAAGTGCTGACATGAAGCCCTCGATTGTTGCCGGTGATTACAGGTAGCTGAAGAGCCTGTTCGTACTCCCCTTCTTGACGTTCGCGTACCAGCGACACGCGAAATAGAGTAGCACCACGACCACGACCCAGTCGAGATACAACAATCCGAGGCTCCATTGGTAGCCGTCGGGAAGCGGGCCCGGCGCGAGTGGATGATTCGTGAAGAGCCACGGATTCACGCGCCCCTCACGGATCCGCGAGATGAGAATCGCCGAGAGGTGAATGAGCGGGATGTGCAGCATGTAATAGAAGAACGGCACGCGGCCGAACGTTTCCAGCGCGTCGCCGAAGCGGCCTCGCAACTTCTCGAGCGAAGGCAACAGGAGGAGCATCGGCCCGAGCGTCATCAGCAGGAAGAGGAGCGACGCAGGGTACTTCGACGTGCCAAGGAACCTGAACAACGCCGGCACCTGCCCGGTGTGCCAGTGACGCGGGTCGCCGTAGCCGTCGAGGGCGCGGAGCAGCAGGAATCCGACGATCATTGCCGCGCCGAGCCGCATGGAGAAGGTGCGCCATTCGGCGAACGGCCTCGTCAGAACCGAGCCGAACGCGTAGCCCGCCGCCATCGTGCCCAACCATGGCTTGATCACGAACAGGATGAAGAGCGGAGGCCCACCGGGCCCGAGCGACACCTGGCCACCGAAGTAGGAGATCTTCAGCAGCCACGCCACGGGCGATCCCTGCGCCCATTGTCCGAGCGCCGGCTGGAAGAGGTCGGCGAGATTGTGACCCACGATGATCGCGATACCGATTGCGCCGATCCACCGGAGCGGCAGGTAGACCAGTGCAGACATGATCACCATGCACCAGCCAATCATCCAGATGACGCCGGCCAGGTTGTAGTTCGCGAAGTCGGTATTGAATGTCCACGCGAGCCGGAGGAAGGTCAGTTCGAGGAACACGAGCCAGAGGCCACGCGTGAGGAGGAAGCGCGAGAGCGCGCGGGTGTCGCCGAGCTTGCGGCCATGCAGGAACGCCGCGGTCCCGGCGAGAAAGAGGAAACCCGGCGCCACGAAGTGCGTGACCCAACGGGTGAAGAAGATGCCGGCGGTGGGGCCGCCGGCCGGTTGCCCGGAGTACACGCGCACGTGATCGATGGCCATCAGGACCATCACGATGCCGCGCATGATATCCACGGAGCGGATGCGGCCGGGCAGCGCGTCAGCGGGTGAGCGTACGCCGGCGGTTGGCGGCCGGCCGGGAATATGCGGTGCTGTTTCCGGTAACGTGGCGGTGGCCATGGGCAGACCTCTCTCCCGCGGGGGAAGGGCCGCGGGGTGTGGTGACCGTGGGTGGTGATTCTGGTCGGCTTGCAGTGAAACCTCAACGCTTGGACTATGGTACAGAACAGGATGGTTGTCCAATCCCGGTTCACACGCAAAGCGTTCATCGAGGCGATGGGCGGCGCTGCTTTCGCGGCCATTTCCGGTTCGCGCGCACGGGCACGCCCGTCGCCTCCGGGCCCTGGCATCCGCCTTTCCGCACGCCCGGGCAAGCCAAGGCTCTCCATCGAAAACGGACTGCATCCGCTGGGCATGTCGTCGACGCAGCGAGACGCGTTGCTCTACGTACCGACTTCGCTCGACCGCCGGAAACCGGCGCCGCTCCTCATCGCACTCCACGGTGCCACGCAGGCCGGCCAGCTCATGGCCGATCGACTCGCGGGCCTCTCCGACACGGTTGGCTGCGCTCTCCTCGCGCCCGATTCGCGCGGCATGACCTGGGACGCAATCCGTGGCGACTTCGGCGACGACCCCGCCTTCATCGACCGTGCGCTGGCCTGGACCTTCGACCGCGTCGCGATCGACCCGGCTCGCGTCTGGCTCTCGGGTTTTTCCGATGGCGCGAGCTACGGCATCTCGCTCGGCCTCGCCAACGGCGATTTCATGAGCCGCGTGCTCGCCTTCTCACCGGGCTTCGTGATTCCCGCGGAACATCGCGGTCGGCCGAGAATCTTCGTGTCGCACGGCCGGCAGGACCAGATCCTGCCCATCGAGCAGACGAGCCGGCGGATCGTGCCCGAACTCAAGGCCCAGGGCTACGACGTGCGGTTCGCCGAATTCGACGGCGGGCATCGCATGCCGCCGGAAATCCTCGCGGCGGCCGCGGAGTGGCTCACGAAATAGGCAGCCCGGCAGCGACGATCCCGCGTTCATACCAGCCGCGCGACGCCGTGCAGATGCGGCAGACGGAGAGCATCACCGGCACCTCGACCAACACCCCGACGACCGTCGCCAGCGCCGCCGGCGACGTGGGACCGAAGAGCGTGATCGCCACGGCGACCGCGAGTTCGAAGAAGTTGCTCGCGCCGATGAGCGCACCTGGCGTGGCCACGTTGTGCCTCACGCGACTGGCCCGCATGAGCAGGTAGACCAGGCCCGAGTTGAAGTAGACCTGGATGACGATCGGAATCGCGATCAGGATGACGGCGATCCAATTGGTGAGGATGTTCTCCGCCTGAAAGGCAAAGATCAGCACCAGTGTGGCCAGCAGCGCGGTAACCGTGATCGGCTTGAACAGGGGCAGAAAGCTGCCGTCGAACCAGGCGACTCCCCTGGAGCGGATCGCCAGCGTGCGCGTCAGCCAGCCCGCGGCGAGCGGGATGACGATGAACACCACCACCGATGTGAAGAGCACGTTCTTCGGCACGACCACGCCGCTCACGCCCACGAGGAACATCACGATCGGCGCGAACAACACGAGCATGATGAGGTCATTGATCGCAACCTGCGCGAGCGTGTACGCCGAGTCGCCGTCGGTGAGGTAGCTCCAGACGAACACCATTGCGGTGCAGGGCGCGGCGGCAAGAATGATGAGTCCTGCCGTGTAGTTGCGACCGGTCTCCGCGTCGATCCAGCCAAGCGCGTCGCCGAAGAGCACCCGCAGGAAGAGCCACCCGAGCAGCGCCATGCTGAAGGGCTTCACCAGCCAGTTGACGAAGAGGGTGATCAGGAGCCCCTTCGGCCTGGCCGCCACGCCCCTGAGTCCGCCGAAGTCGACCTTCAGCATCATCGGGAAGATCATCAGCCAGATCAACACGGCGATCAGGATGTTGACGTGCGAGCCTTCGCCGAACTCGAGATGGCTGAGCGTGGCCGTGATGCCGGGAAGCAGTCGCCCGAAGGCCACGCCCACGATCATGCACACGAGCACCCAGATCGAGAGGTAGCGTTCGAAGAAGTCGAGGTGCTTGGTCGGTTGGGTCATCGACAGGTCCTCAGCCACAGCATCCCGACGCGCCGCCGCAGCAGCCGCCTGATTCAGCGCCCCCGGCACGCTTCGCGCCGGACGAGAGCAGGCCGTAGCCGCCGAGGATCACGCGCCGGATCGGTTCACCCGTTTCGGGATGCTTTGTGAGCGCAGCCTCTTGCATGCTCTGCCTGATTTCGGAATAGCGCGGCGCTTCGCCGGGCTTTTGCGGAATCGTTTCGTAAACGTAAGTCGTCATGATGGTTTGCCGGTTCGGGGATGAGGCGCGCTCAGCGTGCCACCGGTGCGGAGGTACTCGGCGAACTCGTCAGGCAGGTCGCTCGCGATGATCGCCCGCGCGGCGGCCTCGACGTCGTATTCGACCCGCACGAACTTCACGTCCACATTGGTCGCCGTGACGCCAAGCAGTACGTAGCCCGCGCGCGGGTCGCCGTCCTTCGGTCGGCCCACACTGCCGGTGTTGATGAAGTGCACGCCGCCCACCACGCGATGCCACGGCTTGTGCGTATGACCGAAGCAGACGATGTCGCCAACCCGCGCGCCGAGCGCGCGGCCCATCGTCGCGAGGAAGTCGTCGGAGCGATCTTCCGTGACGTAGACCGTGTTGAGCGCCTGATTGCCGTGCAAGAGCCGCACAGTGGGTCCGGCCACATGCCCGCCGTGCGGGCGGATGTCGAGCCGGAACGGGAGCGCGCCGAGAAATCGCCTGGATTCGTCGGAGGTGTGCGCGAGCGTCCACTCGTAGCTCTCGTGGGCGAGCGCCTCTTGCTGCGGATCTTCATAGCGGCACCCACAATGCTTGTAGCGCATGGCGACAGTGGAGTCGTAGTTACCGGCGACGCCGGGAATGGCGGCATCGCGGAGTTTCGCGACGACCTCGTTGGGCCATGGTGCGTAGCCGACCAAGTCGCCGAGATGAAACGTGGCACGGATATCGCCGCGATCGGCGAGGTGACTCAATACCGCCTCGAGGGCGGGGAGGTTCGCGTGCACGTCGGAGAAGAGGGCTATGCGCACGTCAGTCACCCGCAAGCGGTTGAGCGACGTCAGCCGGAGCTTCAATCCCGATCGACCGGAGCCGCTGCTCCGCGGCGGCGCGGTTGAGGAGTTCCGGTCGCAATGCGAGCATCAGGTCGATCCGCCAGCTCAGGAGACTGACCGTCTCGCTGAAGGCCTTCGCCTGCCCTGTCGCCGGAGCCGGATCGGGAACACTCCAGTGCGCGTAGATGGGCTGGCCGGGAAAGGCCGGACAGGTTTCCGTCAAGCGGTCGCAGGTGGTGATAATGAAGTCCCACAGCGTGTCACGGACGCCATCAATTCCTTTCGGCACCCGTCCAGCCCACTCGATGCCGACCTTCTGCAGCGCGACGATCGCTTCAGGGTGTATTTCCCGGGCCGGATTTGTTCCCGCGCTGGCGACGACGAAACGTCGCCCTGCGCGTCGCGCGAGCAGTGCTTCTGCGATCTGGCTGCGTGCGGAATTGGCGGTGCAGAGGAATAGCACACGAATGGGCGTGTCCTGCGGCGCGCCGGTCATCCGGCACGCTCCGCCGACGCGAGCACGGGTCGTTCGTCCATCCACGGTTCCAGCACGGTGCGTGCGGCGTGGCCGGCGATCTCCTGGAGATATCTGCGCTCGTGCGCGCGACGGGAGCGCAGCACCGGATCGGTCACGTTCAATGGCGTGAGGCTCTGGTTGATCACCCACGCGTATGGCGTGATGCCGGCGCGTGCAAGGTCACGCTCGAGCTGCATCGCCTCGTGAATTGGCGTCGCCTCCGGCAGCGTGATAAGCAGGATCTGCGTGAACGACGGCTCGCGGAGCCGCGGCAGGAGCCGTTGAACAGCCTCAGGGGTGCCACTGGATTTGCGCAGTACTTCGCGGTGGTAGGCTTCGGCAGCGTCGAGCAGGAGCAGCGTGTGCCCCGTCGGCGCAGTGTCGATGACCACGAACCGGTCGCCACCGGTGGCGACGGTGTCCGCGAATGCGCGGAAGACGGCGATCTCCTCGGTGCACGGCGAGCGCAGGTCCTCTTCGAGCAGCGCGCGGCCTTGCGTATCGAGCCCGGTGCCCGCCGTCGCAAGCACCTCGTCGGTGTAGCGACGGGTCTCGACGGCCGGGTCGATGCGCGTCACCCGCAGGTTCGGCAGCCGTTCGCGCGCGGCCTCTTCCACATGCGCCGCCGGGTCCGTCGTCGTCAGCGTCACCTCGAAGCCCGCGTGCGCGAGCTGGGTCGCGATGCGCGCCGCGATGGTCGTCTTGCCCACGCCGCCCTTGCCCATCGTCATCACCACGCCCTTGCCGCGCATGGCAATCTCCTCGACGAGCGAGTCCAAGCTCTCACCGAGGAATTCTGTCGTCACCACAGGCGGAGCGGGAGCGTCGCCCACATCGTTCCCGTTGGTCACGTCGTTGGCGTCCGTCGCGCCCAGCTTCCTGAGCGCGTCGATCCCGACGAGCCCGAACGGCAGCAACGCTACGTTCACGCGGGTCAACGCACGAAGGCCCTCAGGCATGGCCTCGAGGGCTGCGAGTCCACGTGCTTCCATGGCTACCGCGGTCGCGTCGGTCCGGTCGGAAGCGTGAAAGACGCCATTGAGAATCAACTGTACATTCGCGATGCCGAGCTGTGAGAGCTCGCTTCGCGTGCGCTCGGCCTCGCCGAGCGACGGACGATCCGGACGCGCCACGAGCACGAGTGTGGTCTGCGTGGCGTCGCGCAATGCCGCGTTCGACGCCGCGTACTGCGCATACTGCGCCTTCAGCCCGGACAACGGTCCGAGGCACGACGTGCCGCCGACGTTGGTCTCGATGAAGTTCGACCACGCGGCGGGCAGTTCGAGCAGGCGCAGGGTATGGCCGGTGGGCGCGGTATCGAACACGACGTGGTCGAACGCACGCGTCGCAGCGGCGTCGCCGAGCAGTTTGGAGAACTCGTCGAATGCGGCGATCTCCAGTGTGCAGGCGCCGGAAAGCTGTTCCTCGATGCTCGCCACTGCGGCGGCGGGCAGCACGCCACGGTATGGGCCGACAACACGTTCCCGGTAGGCGAGCGCCGCCTGCTCGGGGTCGATGTTCAGGGCAGAGAGGCCTTGCACTCCTGGCACGGTCTTCGGCCTGGCGGTGAGCGCCAGCCCAAGAACCTCGTCGAGATTCGACGCCGGGTCGGTGCTGACAAGCAGCACGCGACTCCCGGCATCGGCAATGGCGATCGCTGTGGCGCAGGCGGACGACGTCTTTCCGACTCCACCTTTGCCGGTGAAGAAGAGAATTCGTGTGGGATGCACGACGAGCACGGACATGGCGGCCGCGTCAGCAGCAGTGATCGGACTTGGCAGGAGCATCCGCGGCGGCGAGCGGTAACGCGGCCCTGGTCTTTTCGGCCCGCAGATACCGTTCGGCGAGGGTAAGCACCGCTTTGGCCGGCGCCTCCTTCACGGCCTGGGCGGTCGTGACCGCGCGCAGCATGTCGTCGCGCGAGACGCCCAACTTGCGCGCCTTGTCGTAGTGGTACTTGAAGCAGGGCTCGCAATTGCACGCGATCGCCGCACCGATCGCGACGAGTTCGGCGACGGCGTCCGTGAAGAGGCTCGGTTCGGGTGCGCCGACACCCGTCCAGGCAGCCAGATCATCCCGCGACGGGTACACGCCGCTGCTCTTCACGGCGCCGTTCACCTTCACGAGCGGCAATCCCGCCTCGCCCTTCGTCTCCAGCGTCGCCTTGACTGCGGGGTCCTCGACGAACGCCCCAGGCTGCTGGGACAGGTTGAATCGCTCCACGGCAACGCCCTGGCTCTTCAGCCAGTCGAGGTCGGCGGCAAAGCGCGCCAGCCGCGGATCCACCGAGGGTCCGCAGACGCCGGTGGAACAGCACATGGCGGGATCGAAAACGCGAACGGCTGTCATGGCAGGTTCCTTATATAATCGCTGATGAACGATGGATTGATCGTCGGAAAGGCTACAAACCGCCGACGAGTGCCTTGAGACGGCGAAGGGCCCGGGCTTCGATGCAGTAGTTGACGCGTGGCCCGTCGACGTCGCCCCGAAGGAGTCCGGCGTCCTTCAGGATCTTCAGGTGCTGTGAGACGGTGGACTGTGCCAGCGGTAGTTCGTCCACGATGTCGCCACAGACGCAGGCGCTCCGATGAGCCAAGAGGCGGAGAATCTGGACGCGCGCCGGGTGGCCGAGGGCCTTGGCGAGCGCCGCGAGTTCCGCGTCGGCCTCAAGGCCCTCGACTGGCCGGAGGTCGGTGGTGGCCAAAGGTGCGGGGCAGCAGGCGTCCGGGGAGGCGACGCCCTTGGTGTGTCGAGTGGCGATAATCATCGTTATTCAACGATACGATGTACGCTCGGGTCCTGTCAAGTGTATTCGCCGCGCATGTATTCGCCGCGCACCGGTGGCGAGCGTCAGCAGTTGCCCGTACGAGATCATCCGCGATCGCATCGGACACGACGGTGCGAATGCCGCTCAAATCCGCAACCCGGCATTGCACGAGGTGCAGGTGGTCCCTACCTTCACCGCACAACTGAATGCGAACGCGGGACACGGAAGCCGGTGCGATACCGGCGCGGCCCCGCCACTGTAACGGGCAAGCAGCACGGATACACGCTCCCTCTCAACGCCACTGACCACGAGGTCGGGAAGGCGAGCGGGGCGGCCCGAAGCCAGGAGACGACCCCCGTTCGCGCCACGTATCCACGTCCTCGGGGGAGGTCAGGGTGGTTCCTTACATTCCGTCCGCGTTGTTGTCCGCACTCGCCGTGTGTGCGCCGATGCTTCTGGCACAGGGTGCCGGAAGGAAGGTGGAGCACGACACCCTTCCTGCCGTCGTCGTCACGGCCACGCGCGTGAGCGTGGCCACGGCCGCACCCACCTCCACGACCACGGTGCTCCTGGGCGATGACCTTCGCGCCCGCGGGATCACACGGGTCGCCGACGCGCTGGCACTCGTGCCCGGCGCCGTGATGGTGGGGAGCGGGCCGATCGGCTCGCTGACCTCGCTCTTCCTCCGCGGCGGCAACAGCAACTATGTGCGCGTGCTCGTTGACGGCGTCGCGATGAACGCGGCCGGGGGCGGTTTCGACTTCGCCTCGCTCACCACGGACAACATCGAACGGATCGAGATCGTGCGCGGTCCGGCGAGCGTGCTCTATGGCTCCGACGCCGTGACCGGAGTCATCCAGGTCTTCACGAGGGACGGCCGCGGACCAACAGCCACGCACGCATTCTACGGTCGCGGGTCGTACGGCACCATGCGCACGCAACTCGGCGTCGCCGGCGGCGACGATCGCCACGGCTTCTCGCTCTCGGGTTCCCGCGTGAAGACGGACGGGATACTCCCGTTCAACAACCAGTTCAGCGATGACGTGTTGAGCGCCGTGCTGCGCTCGCACCCGACCGGCCGCATGGACGCGCGACTCGCGGCGCGCTGGTCGGGCACATCATACCACTACCCCACGGACTACACAGGCGCCGTCGTCGACCACGACGCCGAGCAGAGCGACCACCGGTTCGTCGTGAGCCTGGACGCCGGTTACCGATTCTCGCCACGCGTCGAGGCGCGGCTCCTGCTCGGCTCGGCGGAGTTCCTGCCGCGCAATAATGACGGACCCGACACGGCGGCCGACACGCTCGGGTTCTATGGGTTCCATTCCCGGTCGGTGGAAACGCGGCGTTCCGTGGATGCGCGGTTCAACATCCACTTGCGGCCGCGCGACATCCTGACGCTCGGCGGTGAAGTCGCACAGGAACGACAGAGCAGCACGACGCTCTCCCGGAGTGAGTATGGCGATTCGCCGGGCGCCTTCGCGGCATCACGCCACAACGGCGCACTCTACGCACAGGCAATCGGCGACCTGACGTCACGCCTGTCGTATGCGGTCAGCGGCCGGCTCGACCAGAACAGTGCCTTCGGCACCTTCCGCACGCTGAGGACGAATGCCGCGTATGTGCTGTCGTCGACGTGGCGCGTGCGCGCTTCGACCGGAACCGGATTCAAGGAGCCCGGGTTCCTCGAAAACTTCTCCATGGGCTACGTCACGGGCAACGCCGCGTTGCGACCGGAACAATCGCACGCGACGGAAGTCGGCGTTGACGCGTTTCTCGATGATGGCGCGCTCGTCCTTCGCGCCACCGCGTATCGCCAGCAATTTCGCGACCTCATCGACTATAGCGGCGCGGTGCCATCGGGGCGACCGAACTACTTCAACGTGGCGCGTGCGGATGCCAACGGCGTGGAACTCGAGGGTGAATATCACACGGGCGATCAGGTGGTCGTCAAGGCGAGCTACGTGCTGACGGCTACGCGAGTCGTATCGCCCGGTCTCGACTCGACCGCGGGCGCGACCTACGTCGCCGGGCAGCAGCTCATCCGCCGCCCGCCGCGCACCGTCACGATCGCCGCCACGCGCACATTCGGTGGCGGGTCACACATCGGCGTCGTGCTGTCGCGTATCGGGCAGAGAGACGATCGCGACTTCTCGCAGTACCCGGCCGCGCCGGTCACGCTGCCCGCGTACCAGAAGGTGGACCTGTCGGCGTCACTGCCGCTGACCGCGAAGGCGGCCACGCAAGTCACACAGGTCACACTTATCGCCCGTGCCGACAATCTGCTTGGCGCGAACTACCAGGAGATCGCGCTATTCCGTGCGCCGGGGCGGACGGTATTCGTCGGAGTGCGACTGGGGAGGTAGGCGTCGCGCACGCCGAGTTGTGCCAATCGCGATGACACCCCGCGATCAGTCGAACCAACTCTCCACTTTGGTTCGCCCGGGGATACCCCCGGCATGTACGACCTTGCCGTCAATCACGACACCGGGCGTGGACATGATGCCGTACGTCATGATGTCCTTGATGTCCTCGACCTTCTCCACTTTCACCGGGGTTCCCTTCGCAAGCGCGACCTCCTCGATGAGCCTCACGGTCGCCCTGCAATTCGCGCACCCGGTTCCCAGCACTTTCACGTTGGACATACGGACCTCTTCGGTGCTCACAGCACCGCATTGAAGACATATCCGACCACCAGAATCCCGCTCGCCACCACACCGATGAACGCGGCGATCAACCGCGGCTTGAGCACCTTGCGCAGGATGATCATCTCCGGCAGCGACAGGGCGATGACGCTCATCATGAAGGCGAGCACCGTGCCCAGTGCCGCGCCCTTCGAGAGCAGCGCCTCAACGACGGGGATGATCCCGGCGGCATTGGAATACATCGGAATGCCGATGAGCACCGAGAGCGGCACCGACCACCAGGCTTCACGCCCCATGAGCCGTGCCATGAACGCTTCGGGCACATACCCGTGGATGGCCGCACCGACGGCAAGGCCGACGACCACGTACGGCCACACCTTGCCGACGATCTCGCGCACCGATGCGAAGCCGGCATCAATCCGGTCGGCGAGGGTGAGCGTGTCGCGCCCCACGGCCGCATGCGACTTCGGCATCTGCTGCACCCAGTCCTCCAGGTACGCTTCCATCCGGGCCCGTCCGATCACCCACCCCGAGACGATCGCGATCGCGAGGCCAAGCACCAGATAAAGCGCGGCGACCCTGAAACCGAAGAGCGCGAAGAGGAGCGTGAGCGCCACTTCGTTCACCATCGGTGCGGAGATGAGGAACGAGAAGGTGATGCCGAGCGGGACGCCGGCCTGTACAAAGCCGATGAAGAGCGGCACCGCCGAGCAGGAGCAGAACGGCGTGACGATACCGAGCGTCGCCGCCATCACGTTGCCCACGCCCTCGGCGCGGCCGGCCAGCAGCACGCGCGTTCGCTCCGGCGTGAAATACGAGTTGACCATCCCCATCACCATTACCACGCCGGTGAGGAGGAGAAGCACCTTCGGCGTGTCGTACAGGAAGAATCGGATCGTCTCGCCAAGCCGGCTCTCCGGCACGACAGGGAGCACGGCTACGAGTGCATCGGCGAGCGGCGCAAGCGCGAGGTAGGCGGCAAGCCAGAGCAGCGCCGCCGATGCGATGAACACGCGCGGTCGTGAGCGTGTCAACGCGTGCGGGAACGCGAGGATGGCGTTCATGAGGCCCTGCGGGTGAGGCGCGCCGGTCGCCCTTCGAACCGCGCCAGCCGCGCACGCGACGCCGTCAACGCCTTGGACGGGATGCCACCACCGGCGAGGGCACGCACGAATAGCCGAGCCCAGCCAGGCACCGCGGCAAGGCGGTAGTACACCCGGCGCCCCTCGCGGCGCGACGTGACCCATCCCGCGTCGCGCAGCAAAGCCAGGTGTCGCGACATGACCGGCTGGATTTCTCCGAGGGCTGCCTCCAGCTCGCAGACGCAGAGTTCCGACTCGAGCTGAAGCAGGGCGAGCATGTGCCGGCGAGTACCGTCGGAGAGGACGTCGAGGTCGAAGCGCATGCTACATATATACTATCTGTTATATACGTTTTCAAGTATATGTCGCTAAGGAGAACCCTGACGGCAGTTGCCCAAAACCCCGACTGCGTGTCGATATTGCTGACTACATACTACCGGTTGCAAACAAGGGCGAGCGCGATGCGGCCGCCCCACTGTTCGATACCGCGAATTCTCCATGGTGCAACAGGAACGCGTCATGACGACACGCAGACCTCTGGTCGCACGATGCTACGCGTGCTGGTCATTCCGGACCGGACTCGCCCGTGAAGTTCGATGACGGTGCCCCGAATGAACGTTCTGCTTGGCGCACTGCTTCTGACTGGCCTGACGGCATCGGTACCTGCCCAGGAGATGACGCTGGACCAGTGCCTGCGACTGGCCATGGTACGCAACCCGGCGCTCACTGGCGCGGCGGCCAGGAGACTCGAGGCGAAAGCCGACTTTGACGGCGCGCGCGCGCCGTTGCGGACCACGGTGTTCGCCAACGCATTCGCCAACCAACTGAACGAAGACCGGCTGAGTCCACTCGGAGCGAGCCTGCCGGCTGGGGCAAGCTTGTACACACGTGAAGGGTTCGCCGGTCTCACGGCGCGCCAGTTACTGTACGACGGTGGGCGCAGCAGCGGCGGAATGGATGTCGCGGCGCGGGGAATCGACGTGCAGCGCGAAGCGCTCGCGGTCGTCCATGACGAGACGATCTTCCGCGTCAGCCGAATATTCTACCGCGCGCTCGCTACCGCGGAACTCGTCCGGGTGGCGCGAGACGCGGCGAGCCGCGACCAAGCCTTCGAGTCCATGACGGCGGAACTCTTCCGGGCGGGAAAGGTCACCCGGCTCGACGCGCTCAAGGCGGCGTCCGCTCGTGTGGAAGCGGAGCGGGTGCTGGCGGCGGCAGGCGAGGCCGCCGCGCTCTCCATCGTGCAGCTCGTCCAGACGATTGGCCTCGACAGGAACACTCGTCTCGTACCGATCGGCGCCCTGCCGAGCGACCTCGCCGAACCGCCGCCTGGCGACGACGCGTTCATTGCAGCCTTTGCGCGAAGCCCCGACCTGCGGCGCGCGACCTACGAACTCGAACAGGCGCAAACGAGCCTCCGTCTGGCGGGCGTCGGTAACTCGCCAGCGATCTCGCTCTTGGGAGGATACGGTTTTCGGGAACGCAACGTGGGCGGGGGACGGCCGGAGTGGCTCGTCGGGTTCACCGCCAGCTGGCTGCTCGTCGACGGTGGCGCGCTCCCGGCGCAGCTGTCAAGGGCTCAGGCGCGCGTGGCGCAGGCGGGTGAGGCGCGACGTGCGCTCGAACTCGACATCGGCGCGCAAGTACATGGGGCGCTCGCCGGCTGGCGCACGGCACTCTCCGATGCACGCGCCGCGGCGCGCCTCGTGGAAACCGGCCACGAAGCGCTCGCCGCCGCGGAAGCGCTCTACCGTGCAGGCAAGGCTACCGCACTCGATGTGCTCACCGCGCAGTCCGATCTCGCCCGCGTCGAGGGAGGTCGAGTGACGGCAGTGACCGATTACGTCATCGCGCGAGCACAGCTCGAGCGACTGACCGGCGCACCAGTTGGAGGGACGGCCAGATGATCCGGCGAATCACGCGACAGCTCACACGCGGCTTGATGATCGTGACCGCCGTACTGGTGGTTGCCGTTGCCGTCTACCGGTTGTTCTTCCATGCGCCAGAGGTGGAGATGGCGCGCGCGACCCTGGGCACGGTCGCGCGTGAGGTCCACGGACCGGGCGCCGTGCAGTCCCGGTTCCCGGTGGTGGTGAGCGCACGCATAACTGCCTCGGTCGTCCGGCTTCAGGCCGACCAGGGCGACGTCGTCACGCGCGGACAACCGCTCGTTCAGCTCGACGATCGCGACCTGGCGGCCCGCGCAGTGGCGGCGCGCACCGAACTCGAATTCGCCCGCTCGAATCATCAGCGCGACCGAGAGGTATTCGACAAGGGCTACATCGCCCAGGCGGCGATGGACGCAACAACTGCCGCGCTGCGCGGCGCCGAGGCCCGCGAGCGGGAGGCAAGCACCACGTTGTCGTACGCGATCATCACCGCGCCGGTGGACGGCGTGATCACGGCACGGCAAGTCGAAGCCGGACAGATGGTCGGACCGGGGACCACGCTGTTTCGCATGACCGATCCGCGAACGCTCTGGGTCGCCGCGCGCGTCGACGAGAGCATCGTCGGCGACGTCCGCGTGGGACAGTCCGCCAGAATCGCGCTGCGCACCGGCGAGCGCACTAGCGGCAAGGTGGCTCGCATCGCGCTCGAATCGGACGCCGCCACCCGCGAGCTCGAGGTGGATATCGTTTTCGGAGCGCCACCCCGCCGATTTGCGATTGACCAGGAGGCCGAGGTTACGATCCACGTCGGAGAGGAACAGGGCGTGGTGATCCCGGCGTCCGCCGTGATCCAACAAGGGTCGGCACGGGGTGTGCTGGTGGTGACGAACGGTCGCGCGGAGTTCCGCCCGCTGAATACCGGCGCGACCGACGGAACCCGCGTGGTGGTGCGCGAGGGGCTCAGCGACGGCGAGCAAGTGATCCGTCGGCCCGGCAACATCACGCCCGGCAGCCGACTGCGCGCCGTCGCCGGCGGAGCGCGCTAGATGGACCTCGCCATCAAGGACGTCCAGCGGCACCTCGGCAAGTTCATCGCCACGATCCTCGGCGTGGGGATGCTGTTCGCCATCGTGCTCATCATGAACGGTATCTACCGGGGGAACTATTCAGATGCCGTCTGGCTCATCGCACACACCGAGACCGACCTGTGGGTCGTTGAGCGCGACCGCGGCGGGCCGTTCAGCGAGCAGTCTCGCTTGAGCGAGGACAGTTTCAAGAGTGTCGCCGCTGTCCCCGGCGTGACACAGGCATCACCCTTCATCACGTACTCAGTACAGCGCGAGATCCGCGGCAGCACGCGGCTGTTTACGATTATCGGCCACGATGTCTTCGGCGGCCTCGGCGGACCTGCGCGGATCGTTGCGGGACGCCGCATCGGGCGGGCACACTATGAGATGGTCGCAGATGCAAAGCTTGCGCTCGGACTCGGCGAGCGCATTCGCCTCGGCCGCCATGACTTCACCGTGGTGGGGCTCACGAAGGGCGCCGTGGACTTCGGCGGCAACCCCATAGCCTATGTGTCAGTCGGCGACGCGCAGGAGATCCTCTTCCAGCTTGACAACGAGGCGGTCCTCGCCTCGCGCGCGGCGACCATGCAACGCCTCCAGCGCCGCGGCAGCACACCGGAGCAGGCACGCCGGTTGCTGCCCATCGTGACCGCCGGCAGTGACAACATCAGCGCCGTGCTGGTGCGCGTACAACCCGGAGCCGACCCGGCAGAGGTAGCCGGACGGATTCGCGACTGGCTTTACTTCAACGTATACACACCAGACGAAGAGCGCACCATGATGATGCAGGGTCGCATCAAGTCGATGATGGCCGTGCTGGGACTGTTCCGCTCGCTGCTGATCGCGGTGTCCATCATCATGATCGCGTTGCTGATTTACGTGCTCACCATGGAGAAAATCAAGGCGATTGCCACGCTCAAGTTGATGGGTGCTGCCAACAGCGTGATCGTGCGCCTGATCCTCGAGCAATCACTCGTCATCACGATCGCCGCCTTCGCGGTCGCGTACGTGGCGGTGTCGCTGACCTACGAGCAGTTCCCGCGCACCCTCGTGCTGCTGCCGGCTGACACGCGTCTCACGTTCGCGGTGATCTTCGCGGGTGGCATTGCGGCGAGCCTTCTCGGGATCTGGCAGGCACTGCGGACTCCCCCATCGCTTGCCCTCGGCGGCTGATATGCCGATCCTGAAGGTTGACGGGCTCCGGAAAGTGTTCGGCACGGGCGAACTCGCGGTCGTTGCCGTGGAGGAGGCGAGCTTCCAGGTCCAGGCGGGCGAGTTGGTCGCGCTGCTCGGCCCGAGTGGCTCGGGCAAGACCACACTGCTGCTGTGCATCAGCCTGATTCTCGGGCCCACCGCAGGCGTCATCACACTGGACGGCAAGGAGATCTACCGCGACGGCCGGATCGACACCGACGTGCGACGTTTCCGGCGTGAGAACGTCGGCTTCATCTTCCAGGGTCACAACCTCATCCCGTTCCTGTCGGTGCGCGACAACGTCGCGCTGGCCATGCAGCTCAACGGAGTGAACCGGCGCAGCGCGCGCCACCGCGCGCACGAGCTTCTGGAGTACTTCGAGATTGCCCAGCGGGCGGACTACCTGCCGGGCGAGATTTCCGGCGGTGAGCAGCAACGCGTTGCCATCGCGCGCGCGCTCGCGAATGAACCGCCGCTCATCCTCGCCGACGAACCCACCGCCTCGCTCGACACCGACCGTGGAAGCAAAGTGATGACGTTGCTCAAGCGGGTGGCGCATGAGAAGAACTCGGCGATCGTCGCGGTAACGCACGACGAACGCATGATCGCCGGGTTCGACACGATCTACCGGATGAGCGACGGCCGATTGTCGCGCGTGATGGCGAACCCGGTCGCTACCCAGCCCGTCTCGTAACTTCGGATTTCTTGCAGGGCGTGCGACGAATGTCACGCCCCTCCCCGCAGGCTACTTGATCCCCAGCTCCGCCGCGGTCCACGGGCCCGCTTTCGACGCGATCGCCGCCCGCTCCCGCGCCACTTCCTCCGGCGTCACTGCTCCACCTTTGTTGCCGAACGAGCTGCGCACATGCGTCAGCACGGCGGCCACTTCGGCGTCCGTCATCTCGACACCAATGCCGTACGCGGGCATCACGCCGTTGAACTCCTGTCCCTTCACCGTGACCGGACCCATCAGTCCGCGCATCACGATGCGGATCGGAATCGACGCCGGCCCGTTGGCGATACCGGAGCCAGCAAGCGGCGGAAATACGCCCGGCGTGCCCACGCCAGTGGGCTGGTGACACGTGGCACACCGCTGATAGACAACGGCGCCATCGGGTCTATCCGATCCTGCGCCACCACCCGCGGCAGGCACCTGAGCCGTCTGTTGCGCCTTCTCCCCGCCGCCGCAAGCCGTCGCAAAGACGACGGCGAACGCCAGCATGATGCGAGATGCATTTCGAGTTGCAGTCATGTTCTCCTCCTGCTACCCGAAGGATATTCTGTAGACGGCCAGATGCCGAGAGGTATTCCCCTACCGCCCCGGCCCGCCTCCCACCACCGGCGGCTTCTCCGCCTTCTTCAGGTACTTGTCGAGCCAGGGCTCCATCTTCGCGAAGAAGTCGAGCCAGCGCGAGTGGAGCAGCGTCTCGTGTACGTCGTCGGGAATCACCGTGAGTTCGTAGTAGATCTTGTGCGCGCGGAGCAGTTGCACGAGCCCCACCGTCTGCGAGAACGCCACGTTGCGGTCGTCGTCGCCCTGCAACAACAACACCGGCGACTTCCACTTCGCCATCTCCGAGATCGCGCTCGCCTTGTAGCTCACCTCGGCGGTATCGAGCGAGTTCCCCTCGAGGTGCACGCCGGCCAGGTCCACGCCGGTGATGAAAATGTCCGAGTTGCGCGCGAGCGCCTCGGCGGTGAGCAATCCGCCGTACGAAAGTCCCCAAATGCCCACGCGCTTCGAATCCACGTCGGCGCGCGTCTGCAGCCACTTGCCGGCGGCGAGCACATCCTTGTACTCCGCGTTCCCGCGCCCACCGGTGTTCGGTGCCTGCCGGAAACTCTTCCCGTAGCCGATGCCGCTCCGGTAGTTGACGCTCATTACGATGTAGCCCTGGTCGGCGAGCCACTGGTTCACCGCATAGAACACGTGGTAGAACGAGAGGTAGTGGTAGCCGAGCAGCATCTGCCGCGCCGGACCACCATGCACGAAGACGATGGCCGGCCGCTTCTCGCCCGGCTTCAGGTCGCGCGGCAGGAAGAGCTGGTTGTGGAACTCGAGCCCGTCGTCCGCCTTGAGCGTGACATTCGTCGGCACCACCTGCGCGTCCATCGGGAAGTCTTTCGCGATGGTCGGGTAGATCAGTTTCTCGGTCTTCGCGTCAGCGTTCGGCGTGGTCGGCCAAATGCCAACGCTCTGCGGCCGCAGGGCCGTCGCCGACATCACCGCGACGTACTTGCCCGATGAGAGCGGCGTGGGATAGGTCTGGATCTCGGCGGTGGTCACCTGCACCGCTTCGCCACCCGACGTCGGCACCTTCCAGACGTGACGGCGGTCGATGTCGCCGACGTTCGTCGCGTAGAAGAACCACTTCCCGTCGGGCGAGATGGCGTTCTGCTCCATCATCCCTTCGCCCGGCGTGAGGACCACAGGCTGCGCACCGGACGCAACCGTGCTCAACGAGTACATCCGCGCCCATTCTTCGGGCTCGAGCTGGAAGAGGAGCGCGTCGCCCGCCCAGTTGATCGCGTTGATGTTCGTGAAGACGCGCTCATCAGGCGCATTGTGCCAGATCTCGTGCGCCGCGCCGGTCGCGGGATCGCCGATCATCGCCTTCAGCGTGGAACCGTCCTCGAAGGCCGCGCGGAACATGCCGGGCCGCGGATCGGCACCGCGACCACCCTGATCGCCGCCTCTTCCGCCGCCTTGACCACCTGCTCGTCCACCGCGCCCGCCGCCCGGTGCCGCCGCAGGCGCCGCGCCACGTGCGCCCGGCACTGCACCACGTCCACCCGGAGCCGCGGCCGCGTTCGGCTGCGTCGCCGCCTGCTGTCCGAACGGAAGACCGGGGCGCCGCAGGAATGCGATCTGTTTGCCGTCGGCCGACCAGGTGGGGCTGCCATCGAAGTCCACGTACGGCGCCATGTAATGCACCTTCCGCTTCTTCACGTCGTAGATCGCGATGAAGCCGTGATCCACGCGGTTCGACACGAACGCGACGCGCGATCCGTCCGGTGACCATCGGGGATTGCTTTGTGTGCCCCACTCTTTAATGAAGGGCTTGAGGCCCTTGTCCATTTCGGAGGTGGCCGTGGTCTGGTTGACCGCGGCACGCCACACCTGCCCTTCCTTTGTGAACAGCACCCACTTGCCATCCGGCGAGAGCGCAGGATTGCTCCCCTCCGCAACGCGCCACGCGGTACCGCCGGTGGTGCGCACAGCCCAGATCGCGCGCTCCGCGCCGTTCGGGTCGGCGCTCGGATTGGCGACCCAGCCGTCGCGATTCGGTGCGCTGCCGCGGATGAACACCACCACTGAGCCATCGTCCGAGATATTGACGTTCGTGAGGTCGGTGCCGTCGTCATCGAGGAAGCTCGTCAGCCGCCTTGGCTTGAAGTCGGGCGCGGCAGCGTAATACACGTTGCGCTTCCCTTCCTCGTATGCCTCCCATGCGATCTTGTCCGCCTTCTTCGCGGCGACGAGCTCCTGGGGGTACCCGGGCGCGAGCCACTGCTTGATGGTGGGAACGTGCTGGGCGAAGAGCGGCGTTGAAATGAGAATGGCAGCGACGGCGCCAGCGGCGCCACTGAAGCGCAGGCAGGTGGAGAAACGCATCAAGCCCTCCGAACGGGTCAGATGAAAATGGAACATCGTGCGCTCGAATCGCCAGTCATTGCGGGAGGATCTATCGCGGCGGCGCCGAGGGGACGGATCGGGCGAGCCAGCGCTTTCGCACGGCGAGCTGCGCGGCGGTCACTGACCGGTCGCTCAACGGCTGGAGGACATACCGGATTCCAAGCGTGGCCGTCACCGATACCTCCTTCCCATTGCGATTCACGACGTACTGCACACGCTGGTCGGGCGTTCCACCTCCGAGACCGGGCGCACCCACTTTCACCGGAATCCCGTCGGCGGAAATGAACAGGTCGCCGCGCTGGAACCCGGCCAGTGCAGCCGGAGAGCCGGGAACCGTCGAACCGATGCGATAGCCAGCGGGCGTGGGCCGGGCCAGGGCTCCGAGGTAGCCGAGCCGGGCCCGTTTGAATCCGGCATTCGTGAACATCGCGTCGTAAGGCGGCACGTCGAGCCCGGTCACGTACCGGCGGAAGAAATCGGTGTAGTCGCGACCCGCGACGGCGCTGACGGTTCGCCGCAAGTCGTCCGGCGTGAACCCCTTTCCTTTCTGGTAAAACTGCCTGTACAACTCCCGCATGATGTCGTCGAGTCCGCGTCGGCCATTCGTGTCGTGCAGCACGGACAGATCCAGCAGGGCGCCGAGGACATGTCCCTGTGCGTAGTACGAGATGCTGAACGCTACGGGAGTGTCGTACCCGAGCCAGGTGGAGATCGACGCGTCGCTCGGCGAGATGTACCGTCGCGCCTCGTTGTTCTCGATGAAGTTGATCGCGCCGTCGAGGTGGGCGAGGAACGCCGAGTCGCCGCCGAAACTGCGATATGAGAGGAGATCTCCGTAATACGATGTGAAGCCCTCCGAGACCCAGAGCGAGGGAGTCTCGTTCGGACGGGAGTAGTCGTACGGCCACATTTCCGCTGGCCGGATGCGCTTGACGTTCCACACGTGGAAGAACTCATGCGTGTTCGGGTACGGAAGCCCGGTCATTGGGCCTTCCGCGCCGACATACGAGTTCGAGTGTTCCAGCGCCCCGTCCGCATGTGATTCGGCTGTGTCGGGCAGCGAGAACACGAGGTACTTCTGGTACGGAAGACTCCCGAAGATGTCGCGCGCCGTGCGAACCATCGTCGCGAACCTCGCCGTGGCCGCCGCCACACTGTCGACCGGAATTGGCCCCGCCGATTTCTGGACGAAGAAGTGAGGCGTCCCGTCCACGTCGAACCGGTACAGGTCGAACAGTCCAAGCATCGTGGGCGCGTCCACGAGCGCGTCGTAGTCCGTGGCGGTATAGACCACCGAATCCGGGGTATCGCGCAACGCGGATGCGATACGCCAGCCACGCGGCAGCACGAACCGCACGGTGGCAGGTGC
>Ga0315281_10002177_pt1 | contig 29099 bp, 28 predicted proteins | sample YL17G07_0_MG_FD_204540 | JGI IMG/M metagenome (GOLD analysis project Ga0315281, IMG submission 204540) | Sediment microbial communities from Yellowstone Lake, YNP, Wyoming, USA - YL17G07_0 | ecosystem: Environmental > Aquatic > Freshwater > Lake > Sediment | place: USA: Wyoming | collected...
CCAGCGGGGGAGATTCTTCCGAGGATCGTTCAGGCGACCAGGATCACTTTCTAGGCGGCAGATAGGCGGACAGTGATTCAATGCCGAGTTCTTGGAGCCGTTCCTGAGATGGATGCCCTGTTATCGGATCCCACCCTCTGAGCACGTAGTATTCCTTCAGCTGTCTGTTCAGATCCGGAACGTTTCCTGCTGCAGGGCTATCTGAAAGGGGTTTGAGAGCATGCTTGGGCAATTGGTCGTCTTGTGTGGTCGCTCCGAGACGCAGGTTCATGACGCGCTTCGCCATCAAGATTCTCTCGCCAATCGTGAGCAAGTTTTGAGGAGCGAGCTTTAGGCCGGTGCAGTGCGCCAGCATATCTGTGACATCATGTACCGGCGGGTTGGCGAAGATGCACATCAACATCGCGTTGTAGACCCCTCGGTAGTTCTCGCTGTTGAAAGCAAGCTCGGCCTTTCCATCATTCGAGAGCCTGTCTGTCGATGAGACGATCCCGAGTTCCGGCGTTATGAAACCAAAAGCATCGATCAAGTATGCCATGGAGAAGTTGTGGCAGGCTCCTCTGGGCGAGACTGCATAGGAGACCGCCAACGCACTGATCGCCCTCGGATCATGAAATGGGATCTCGAGGCCTTTGACGTTCATGGCTTCGTCTTCGACTCGAAACTTCTTGCCCACTTCGCGAGTCCCTTCTGCGAGGACGGCACCGAGGCCCCGTCGCTCTGCAATCATTCTAATGAGTTCGATGGCTGGGTCTATCTCTCCCCACTCCAGCGCCATGCCTTCTGTGTCCTTTTTCGACAACACGCCTTTCTCGTAGAGATGGTATGCAAATCCTATCGTGACGGAACAGCTGATCGTGTCGATTCCGTACCTGTTGCAGAGTTCATTTGCGAACGAGATGCCTTCCATCGATGTGCACAACAGGTTCGATCCAAAACCGCAGAGCGTCTCGTACTCAGGTCCGTCGGTCTTGCCCACGGCGTACTTGCCCTCGTCGATCGTTATGACCCGCCCACAACGGATCGGACACCCATAGCATGCAGTTGTTCCCGTAAGGATTGTCTGCTTCATCGCCACGCCGTCGATCTTGTACGAGTCTTCGAATGTTCCCCTCGTGAAGTATTTGCTCGGCATATCTCCGATCTCGTTGAAGTATGTGGCGCCGCATGCGGTCCCGGCGACTCTGAAGGATTCAGGCCCAGCGTTTTCCCTCAAGAATCTTGACGCGTTGCTGCATGCTTTCATGAATTCCTCCGGCTCGGCTATCGGAACCTTGAAAGTTCCGGAAACAGATAGTGCTTTCAGATTCTTGCTTCCCATGACAGCGCCCATGCCGGTTCTTCCCGCGGCTCGGTTCCAATCGTTAACTACGGCTGCGTACTTGACAAGGTTCTCTCCAGCCTTCCCGATACATGAGACACTCGCCGCCCGATCATGAAGTTCGTCTTTGATGATTTTCTGAGTCGATGCTGTGTCTTCACCCCAGATGTGTCTAGCGTCTTTGAGTTCGGCTTTGCCATCCTTCACTGAAATGTAAGTTGGTTTCGCTGCTCTTCCTTTTACGACGATTACGTCGTAACCCGCAAACTTCATCTTCGCCCCGAAGACTCCCCCCGAGTATGATTCCCCCCAGAGCCGTGTGAGAGGCGATCTTCCACACACGACGTGCCTCCCTGAATCGGGGGCAGCGGTCCCAACCAGCGGACCGGTAACGAAGATCAACACATTCTCGGGACCCAACGGTTCTGTGGCTGATGTGAGATGATCGAGAGCGAGCCTACAGGCGTACCCGCTCCCTCCAATGTATGTTGCGGCAAATTCTTCGTTTGTCGGCTCTGTAATGACTCTTTCACGGCTCAGATCGACGATGAGCGTTTTCCCAATGTATCCGCCAATCAATTCCTACACCCAATGCTAGAAGTCGACCGGTTTTCCTTCGTACATGCACACGAACAACTTGCGTATCTCTTCAACATCGGGCACTCGCGGGTTGACGAACGTTACTGTAGCCCTGCCCGTATTCTCGACTAGACCGTCTATGTTTTGCTCGAAGCCACTCTGAGAAATGCCTGCCTCACGTAGTGACAGTGGAGTCTTGAGGTGAACCATCAGGTCCTTGGTTCTCTCGACAAGCCGGTCGGTCGCTTCGTCAAAAGATTCTTCTTTGATTCCGATAACGTGAGCGATATCGGCGTACCTTTCTGCCGCAGCATGACGAGAGAACTGGATCACGTACGGAATCGATATGGCAACTGAAAGGCCGTGACTCATATGAAATGCTATCCCCAGCGCATGCCCTGTTCCGTGTGCAAGACCAAACTGGGCGTTCCCGGCAGCGAGCCCGGACATCGTCGCAGCATTCTGCATCTTCTGTCGGGCGACTAGGTCATTAGGGTCGTCGAACGCCTTGGGAAGGTATTCGAACAAGATCCGGATGGAATGCAGTGCCAGGGCGTCCGAGAAATCGTTTCGCCATTGGTTCACGTAAGGTTCGATGCCATGCACGAGCGCATCTAGACCAATGTGTGCGGTTGCTTCCCTAGGCAGCTTCAGTACAAACCTCGGATCCAGTATCGAGAGGTCGGGGACTAGTTCTCTTGAAGCAAAATAGTCGAGCTTCATGTTGTGAGCTTTGTCGGTGAGCACGGCAACCCAGGTTGCATCAGAACCCGTAAATGTTGTCGAAATAGCCACCAATCTCGCTTTCTTTCGCAGACCAAGCTTGGTCAGGGGACTGACTGCGTCAAGCTTGAGATCTGGTCGCTCATAGAGAACCCAAGCCGCCTTCGCTGCGTCAATGCACGAACCTCCCCCGAGAGCCACAATGAGATCTGGCAGAAAACTGCGTGCGACGCCGGCGACTTTCTCAACGTTCTCGAACGACGGCTCTGCTTCGACCTGGTCGAAGACTTCAACTGCCCGCGGTTCCTTCCTGAGCTCGTTGGCTACGATTTCGACCATGCCGAGTTTTCTGACGACCGGGTCGGTAACTATGAGTACGCGCTTGCCTTCGATACTGCTCAGTTGTTCTAGCGAGTCTTCACCAAATACGATCCTAGGACTGATAAACCACCACAATCCAACTCAGACCTGCGAGATCCAGAGATCACGCGAACTCTGTGGGAACCTTGGTGGCAGTCTCAACTAATTCCTTTGCAGCCCTGACTGCACGCAGGACCTTGGCCATGTCTCCCTGAAGCTTGAACTTCCCAGTCAGGAGGCCTTGAATCGGATCGATCTGTTTGTTTATCAGTTTCTTCCAGTTCCCGTAGGGTCCAGAGTAGACGAACGCTGCCTTCTTGTCCTCGCCCGGCGTTACCAGTGCAACGCTTCTACACTTTCCATGCCACAAGTCCATGTACATGGTCGATGGCTCCTTCAGTTCAGCATCGGCTTGGATGATGAACAGAAAGTCGCCTTCCCACGTTTTTGCGGCCTCTTCGTAGTTCTTGTTCGCGTTCAGTTGCTCCATGTAGAGCTTGACCCATTCCTCAGAAGGAAACTTCGCCAAACCCATCACCGTCAATAGGAGTGGTCCGTCGCAGGACATAGAAAAGACCTATCATCTGCACAAAGACTCGCCTTGCTTTCCAGACATGGACCTCCTTGCGGCCAGAGGGTTGCCATCTCCCGCGAGAGGTGTCTCTTTCAGCTTCCCAAGTCGCTCCTTCCCTCGTGACAAGAGCTTTAAGTTGACCACAGGCTAGCTTCGTTCGCACATTTGCTTTGGAGTGAGATTCTTGTCTCGAAAAGTTGCCGTTGTAGGGATAGGACATTCCGTCTTCGGCGACCGCCGCGACGCCAACCTTCCGGAACTAGCGTTTGAAGCAATAAAGCCAGCAATCCAAGACGCTGGCATTACGCAGAAGGACGTGGGCTTCGTGAGCGTGGGAACCGCGGGCGGATGGTACGAGGAATTCCTCCCAGCAGTTGTAGTTGCCGAATATGCAGGCCTGACGGGCGCGGGGCTCGTCAGGTGCGAAGCTGCATGCGCCTCAGGAAGCGCTGCCGTTGCATCGGCCTACAATGCAATTGCAAGCGGCCAAACCGACATAGCCATGGCGGTCGGGGTTGAGAAGATGACCGAAGTCGATATCCTGACCTCCGTCGAGCTGATCGGAAGAGCTGGCTACTATCTTTGGGAGTTCCACAACTTCGGCATGACGTTCCCAGCGTACTACGCGCTTCACGCAACCGCTCACATGAAGAAGTATGGAACCACCGAAGAAGACCTGGCAAAGGTTGCCGTGAAGAACCACAAGTACGGTGCGATGAACCCGTACGCTCACCTGCAAAGGACGATGAAAGTTGAGGACGTCCTCTCATCGAGGGTGATAGCGTGGCCATTGAAGATCTTCGACTGCTGCCCCGTCAGTGATGGAGCCGCGGCGATCGTTCTGGCCTCTGAAGATAAGGCGAAGAAACTCACTGACACACCGGTCTGGATCAAGGCGCTTGGGATATCCTCAGGCACAGCCAACATCAGCAAACGCGAAGACTTCACGTCTTTGCGTTCCGGCACTATCGCCGGACAGAATGCCTACGCCGCTGCCAAGGTCAAACCGAACCAGCTGGACGTTGCCACGGTTCATGACTGCTTCACGATCGCAGAGCTACTCGCTTATGAAGACCTAGGATTCTGCGAGCGAGGAGGAGCAAGCAAGATGATCCGTGAGGGCCAAACCGAAATCGGTGGCAAGATACCAGTCAACGTTGACGGTGGCCTTAAGGCCAAAGGGCATCCGATTGGGGCGACGGGAGTGTCCATGGCGGCGGAGGCTACGCGCCAGCTACGAGGACAAGCGGGTAAGAGACAGGTGCCTGTGAAACACGGTAACGCCTTGGCCCACAACATCGGGGGAACCGGGCATTACGCTTATGTGACGATCTTTGGGAGGGATTGAGATGGCATTTGGTCCTCCAACAAGAGCCCTGAAGTCCAGACCAGTCACGTTCATCTTCGATATCCCAACGAATAAGACATCAAGGTTCTGGGATGAGCTCGAGAACGGAAAAGTCTACGGCACGAAATGCAAGAAATGTGGACACAAATACTTCCCGCCCGCCGCAGACTGCTCAGAATGCCTTACCTCTGATATGGATTGGATCGACCTCACAGACGGAGAGGGAGAGGTCGAAACCTTCACGCACGTGATCGTTCGACCTCCAAGCTTCGCAGATCACGATACATACACAGTCGCCGTGGCCAAGATGAAGCAGGGAGTGAAAGTGCTCGCATGGCTCTCAGGCGTGAAACTCGGTCAGGCCAAGGTCGGCATGAAAGTCAAACTTGTCGGCAAGCCCTCGCCTGAAGGATCCAGCTACGAGCTCATCCCAATCCAATAAGTGAAATACTCAGACGTGCACGACAATAATCGATGTGATCTTGATGAGCACGCAACCTCTGAAGAAAGCCGCTGTTCTTGGTGCAGGGTCGATGGGCCACGGAATAGCACAGATGCTCATTATGACGGGCACCGACGTGACACTCGTTGACATCAACAACGAGATACTCGCGAAAGCGCGTCAGAATATACAGTCAAGCATCGACAAGTTCGTCGAGAAGAGAACGGTGAACAAGACAGATGCAGATGCGGCAATGATGCGGCTCCATACGACGACGGACATGAATGAAGCCTTCAAGGACGCTGATCTGGTCGTTGAAGCGGCACCCGAGAATCTCGAGATGAAGAGAAAGCTCTTCGCACAGATTGACAAGGTGGCACCAAAACATGCGATCCTCGGATCGAATACTTCGACGCTAAGCATCACCGAGCTTGGAAAGGCAACCAGCAGACCTGATAAAGTCGTGGGACTGCATTTCTTCAATCCACCACAGCTGATGCCGCTCCTAGAGATCATAAAAGGGGCACAGACCAGTGAGGAGACAACGAAGTTCGCCCTAGACCTTGCCAAGAAACTCAACAAGACACCGGTACTCGTGAAGAAGGATGTCAGAGGATTCATCGTAAACGGAATCCTAGCAGCAGTCTTCAATGAAGCATTCTGGGCCGTTGAACGGAAAGAGGCGACGAGAGATGAGATCGACGCGGCGATGAAGTACCAAGCGGGACTCCCAATGGGAATATTCGAACTCGCTGACTTTGTCGGTCTCGATATACTCAACAGCGTGGCCAAGGAGATGGAGGATGCATTTGGCGCCCGAGCCAAGGCTTGTCCAATCTACCAACCTCTCGTGAAAGCCGGTAAACTGGGCAAGAAGACAGGCGAAGGATTCTACTCTTGGAGCGCTGGAGCGCGACCTAGAATACCGTTTGAGCTTGCCGACAAATTCGATCCGAACAGGCTCTACACGATGGCCGCGAACGCCGCCGCATGGCTAGTCCAAGATGATGTGGCTACTCCAGCTGACATAGACACAGCGATGAAGTTCGGCACTGGCTGGCCATCAGGCCCGTGTGAACTCGCCGACAAAATGGGGATTGACACAGTAGTCAAAAATCTGAACGAGCTACACGCGAAACACGCAGACCCGATGTATGAACCCTGCCCACTTCTTCTTGAATACGAGAGGAATGGGTGGCTTGGCAGGAAGTCCGGAAGAGGATTCCACAAGTACAAGTGAGACCTCCCAACGCGCACTCAGCAAAGCTTGTCGAGGGTTTCTTATACTGGATAGTGTGACTGCTCTTCCACCAGAGGTTTTCAATATTGAGCGAAGTTAAGACCTATCAAGACATCATAGTGAAGAAGGAAGACGGGATAGGCTGGATCACACTCAATCGACCCCACAGGCTCAACACCATGACGATTGACATGATGAACGAGTTCATTTCAGCACTGAACGATTTCGAGTCGGACAAGGACGTGAAATGCATCGTCGTCACGGGGGCCGGAGAGAAAGCCTTCAGCGCAGGAGCAGACGTCACGTCATTCACAGGCTTAACCCCATCGATGGCAGTGGATGCCTCGATGAAAGGCCACGAGCTTACGGCTCGAATAGAGGGAATCGGCAAGATAGTGATAGCATGCGTCAATGGCTATGCACTAGGCGGCGGTCTAGAGGTCTCTCTCGCCTGCGACTTCAGGATCGCGTCTGAGAGCGCACAGCTCGGACCGACCGAAATCAAGCTCGGCTTGATACCAGGTTGGGGAGGAACGCAGAGGCTCACCCGTATTGTCGGTTTGGCAAAGGCGAAGGAGCTGGTCATGCTCGGGGACCGAATCACGGCTGAGCAGGCGCTCAAGATTGGCTTGGTCACCAAAGTTGTGCCTCTGGCTAAACTCGTCGAGGAAACGAAGGCTTTTGCAAAGAACTTCGCGGAGGGACCGCCGGTAGCTCTGAAAGCGGCCAAGTACGCTCTGAACTACGCCACGCAGGTGCCACTCGACATAGGACTTAAGTTTGAATCCGAAGCATTTGGAATAGTGCTTTCGACCAAGGACGTGATGGAAGGCGTCTCCGCCTTCATGTCCAAACGAAAGCCGGAATTCAAAGGAAAGTGACTTGTCATGCCGATAGATTTTGGTTTTACCGAGGAACAAGAGCTCTTCAGACGAACACTCAAGGACTATTATGCAAAGAACCTAACCCCAAAAGCCAAAGAGATATTGAAGGCGCGAATGATCACGCCTGAAGTCCACAAAGCGTTAACAGGTCAAGGCATGTTCGGACTACTGCTTCCCAAAGAGTGGGGCGGAAGTGAGGCGGATTATGTTACGTTCACGATCGCCGTTGAGGAACTCACCAAGGCTGACCCGACTGGGGTTGCTGGAATTCCAGTCTGGTACGGGGCTACGTGCGCCCGTGTTCTCGCCGTTTACGGAAACGCAGAACTAAAAGAAGAGATTCTCCCAAAGGTCGTGAAGGATGGATGGATAACTCCGCTTCACAATACTGAGCCTGGCTGCGGAACGGACTTCACGGCAATCACAACGACTGCGAAGAAGGACAACGGGGACTACATAGTCAATGGGGAGAAGCAGATACTCAGCTGCGTCCCGGAAGCGATGAAGTACGGTGGAGGCTTCATCACATCCGTCAAGACAAATCCGGAACTCGGTTCGAAGGGTCTCAGCCTCGTCTACATCCCGACCACCTCAAACGGCATCACGACATCACTCTTCGAAGGGATGGGCATCGACCTCGGAGGCGTCAGGTACGAGAACACGAAGGTCCCGGAGCACTACCTCATAGGATTCGAAGGAACAGGATATCAGCTGACATACGAATGCTTCGTTCACGCGCGGGTTCCAACCACGATGGCAATCGTGGCGGGCGCAGAGAAATGCCTCGAAGCAGGCATGGAACATATCAAGCAGCGAAAAGCGTTCGGTCGACCCCTGGCTGGCCATGAAGGAATACAGTTCGAACTTGCCGAAGACCATGCGAATGTACTGGCTGCCAGATGGCTGTGCTATCGTGCCGCGTGGCTCGTAGACAGATATCACGACGGTAGAGCCTCATTCTATGAGGCGATGATGGCTGCATCCTGCGCCAAACTCGTAGCTTCTGAGACCTGCATGAAAGCGATCAGCGACGTGGTAGAATGGTTCGGTGGAATGGGAACAACGACTGACTACGACGTACAGCAGGCATTCAGAACGACTAGACAGGCAATTGTTGCAGAAGGAACAAGGAACGCCCAGAAGATCGTAATCGCTCTTCAGTTGCTAGGATCAGATTTCGCAGCTTGGAGAAGATGGGACGAAGCAGGAAAATAGACGGACCTGCCGCCGACGCCCGAACCTCCAGTATCCCACTTTTTTCTATTGTTTCTTCTTCTTTGAGCGATTGACACGTTTCTGAGCCGTTCCCCGAGGACATAGCACTCTACTCGATTGCTCAGGCCTACTTGGCTTGTGGATGTGCCCTGCGCAAGCAAAGGGAGCAAGCCGACTCGCAAGGTAGGCGCCGCAGTCTCGCGGAATGTGAGGATCCCAAGAACCAAGCAATCGAAAGCTCTGAGGGCTGAAGACGATCGTGCCGTAGGTAGCGTTTTATACATTCGATCAGCGTACCAAGGTTGGTGCTAATTCTTTGGAGAAACCTTGGTATAGGTTCTATGCAAAACAAGTCCCAAGATCAATTGACTATCCGAATATGGCGCTGGGTGAAGTGCTCAAACAGACCGCGCAGAAGTATTCGGACCACCCGGCAATCATCTACTTCGGAAAACGCATCACCTACCGTGAGCTGGATGAGATGGTGGACAGATTCGCCTCAGCCCTCCAGGACTTGGGAGTGAAGAAAGGCGACCGAGTAGGAATACAACTGCCTAACCTCCCGCAGTTCGTGATCGCCTTCTACGGAGCCCTTCGCGCGGGGGCGATATGTGTCAGTTGCAGTCCCCTTTACAAGGCGAGGGAACTCGAGCATCAGCTCAATGACGCCGGGGCAGAGACCCTTGTTGTCATGGACACGCTGTATCCGACGGTTCAGGAGATACGAGAGAGGACCAAACTACGTAACGTGATCACTACCAGCCCACGCGACTACCTTCCACCACTGCTAAGGACGCTCGCACCGCTGAAAGGAATCAAGTCGCACAAATGCCCTGGAGCTATCGATTTCCTTGCAGCCATGAGCAAGTACGGGCCCAATCCGAAACCAGTCATAGTCAAACCAGATGACATTGCTCTTCTTCAGTACACCGGAGGAACAACAGGAGTGCCAAAAGGCGCTATGCTCACTCACCGGAACCTCATCGTGAACGCAGCCCAGTGTGAGGTCGAGTTGCCGATTCGCCGTGGAATCGATATCCATGTCGCCGTACTTCCTATGTTCCACATTTTCGGCATCACCGTTGCGATGAACGCGCCCATCCTGACAGGCACAACCATGATCGTGATTCCAGACCCGCGTGATCCCAAGGGCATACTGAGCGCGATCAGCAAGTACAAGGCGACGGTTTTCTGCAGCGTCCCCACGATGTACATTGCTCTCATCAATAGGCCGGATGTGAAGAAATATGATCTCAGAAGTGTGCGCGCCTGCATTTCAGGCGCGGCACCATTGCCGGTCGAAGTCCAGAAGAAGTTCGAGCAACTGACAGGAGGTCGCCTGGTTGAGGGATATGGCCTCACGGAGACAAGTCCTGTAACTCACGTTAATCCTCTTGACGATCCAAAGAAGAACCGACCCGGATCCATCGGAGTCCCAGTCCCTGATACTGATGCAAAGATCGTTGACCTCGAAACAGGCACCAAGGACCTCAAGCCGAATGAGGTAGGCGAACTAGCTGTCAAAGGCCCGCAGGTCATGCAAGGCTACTGGAATAACCCAGAGGAAAGCAAGATCTGTTTGAAGAATGGGTGGCTGCACACAGGCGACATCGCCAAGATGGACGAAGACGGCTACTTCTACATTGTAGACCGAAAGAAGGACATGATTGACGTCTCCGGCCTGAAGGTGTGGCCGCGTGAAGTGGAGGAAGTACTCTACGAACACCCTGCCGTCAATGAGGCAGCGGTTGTAGGAGTCCCGGATGCATACAGGGGCGAGACCGTCAAGGCGTATGTGACCCTGAAGCCCGGATACGAAGGAAAGGTAACGGAAGAAGACATAATCAAATTCTGTAAGGAGAAGATCGCTACCTACAAAGCTCCCAGATTCGTCGAATTCAGAGACTCGTTACCAAAGACACTCGTCGGAAAGATCCTGAGACGGACGCTCAGGGAAGAGCTGGAGTCTAAGAAATAGGATCGACGGCCTAGAAGAGTAGAAGATCCTGCGAACGTACTGGAATATCGACGAAGCGTAGCCGCTCATCCCACGGGCTAACTTGGCACAGGAAGTCCCTCAGGCGGAGGGCAGAGACAATCGGCACGCCATCAACCATTTTCGAGGATACGTCAGCGAGCGTTAGTACAATTGGGAGGAGCTGCACTGACCGCCAGCTAGCGATGCGAAGCTTCCTCACATAGAATGCGTATGCTTCAGAAAGACATAGAACCCGCAACATTTGGTTCCTTGCTGCCGCCACGATTCTGCTCGGAGCCCAACCGTGATGCCAATGTTTGCAGTCAACGCAAAGCACCATTGGCTCCTTTGCACCTAGGACATCGATCTCGTATTTGCGGGCAGAATTCCTGAAGATGAAATGCTTCGCAGTGACATATCCCTCAGTGTCTAGGACATGCGCGGCGAGCCCTTCGAATTCCTGCCACCGAAGTTCTGTCGCAACCCTCTCGGGGTCCGCTCCTCTTGAGATTGCAAGCTCTGCAATTCCCATTCTCTGTTCAGATGTGACGTGTATCTCCTCACCTGTGAGGGTGATAATGCCCGCTTCTTGGAGTTTGCCCAGAAAGCATTCTACAACAGGCAGACAGGTCCTGCTCTTGGTGACAATCTCACCTGTCTTGCACACGGGAATTTGTCTTGTCTCGTGTAACAACGCGATGTGTAAGGCGGCGCTCGTCGTGGCAACAACCTACGCATTCGGGGATGCGTGCGTTCTTTAGCCCATGCCGTGCGAGATGTAAAGCAGAGAGGCAAGTATCAGTATTCCTTCGTGCTTTCAGAACATCATGAAACAAAGGGCAAGTATTACGATTGCCAAGACAAATAGGGCCTTTCTGCCCCTAGAGAGTGATGAGACATCGTCCAAGGGCTCGACGCCTGCTGACCCGCCGCGAGTGAACATCATGACAAGAATCAGGAGCGCGAAAGGCCAGTATCCTGCAAGAGCCAGGGCCGCGAGCCCTATGCCAGTTGCGATTCGATGTCCCTGAGGACCGAGGGCCGCCCTCATGATGTGGCCACCATCAAGCTGCCACGCCGGGATTATGTTGAGGAAAGTTATCAATGCTCCAATTTCGGCCGCGAATGCCACCTGCGTCAACACTAGGGTCTGTCCCGGCGGCACAACGCGGATGTCGAGGTAGCTGAGGAGTATCATTAGCAACGGCGTCTTAGGCCATGCTTGCACAGAAAGCAATCCTTGACTCACGAGGTTTTCCACCTGCGCCTCCGGAACAAGTGGTGCAGTGAGTATGCTGATAATCGCCACCGCTATCGTGGTGATGAATCCAACCGCTGGTCCGCTGAATCCAAGATCGAACAGTTGATCTCGATTTGCAGGAGGACTCTTTAGCGAAATTACCGCGCCGAATGTTCCAAACGGGGGCGGGCCCGGGATGAAGTACGGGAGAGTAGAATCCATCCGATGATTCCAAGCTGCCAGCTTGTGACCTGATTCGTGTAGGGCGATTATCCCGAAGATCGACCCTGCGAACATCGCGATCTGCACGTTAAGGTCTAGATGCCCGAAGACGGTCTTCAACACTTGCGGATCCATCGAGTAGGTGAGACTGTAACTTGCGAAGAGTATGGTCCCGATTGTTGCAAACATCAACACAGCATTAATGAACGGATTCGACCGACGCCCTTGGATTCTCTGAAAGATTCTTATCAGGAGTTTGTCCGAGTCGGAACGAACCGATGCACTCAATTGAAGCGGCTTCAGATCGCCTATCAAGGCCTTGAATTTGTCTTTGGCTGCTTCTCTCTCCACGCGAAAGTTCGGAATTCCATGCTCATCGACGTACGCGTCAGTCACATTGAACCTGAGCTGGACGATCCTTCTCAGTTCAGTCAGATCGGGATGAGTACTGTCCTGAGTCGAGAAGCTCCAAGAAACCGATGACAAATTGGGATCCCTGCCGTTGAGGCCATTGGATCGAAGGGCAACTTCACTTAAACGTATTGATTGTTCGCAATCGCTATTCGCATGGTTCGGCACTAAACTGAGTAGACATTGGTCTTGTGTCGGGTATGGCGCGTGTTGGTTCAAGTCCCTGTTGGCTAGGGACTCGGCACGATTTGAGACAGTGTTTCCGCTCCTAGTGGGTTGTATTGCTGAACTTCGGAGACGGATTAGACACGTAAATGGGGCTACTGAACGGAACAATCACGTGCTTGCGGTTGGGTTGCATGTCGTGCACACCTTGAAGTATAACTCCAGTCTAGCCCGCGAAAACGTTATAATAGAAAGCTGAACTTACTTTAAGTTCCGAAGATGGGATTTTGTCCAAAGAACAAGATAAGACTAACAGACGACAATTCCTCAAGTATGCCGGAGCTGTAGGAGTTGCTGCCGCTGTTGTCGGAGCTGGCATAGGTTGGGTTGCGAAGCCGACTCCTGCTCCAACGCCCGCGGAAGCGCCGGTAGTTGAAATCTATCATTGGTGGACGTCAGGTGGAGAAAAAGCGGCGATAGACGCCCTTGTCAAAGTCTTCAATCAGAAATATCCCGACATAGCAGTGCTTCAGAGCCCGGTGGCTGGCGGAGCAGGGGGCCCAATGAGAGCGGTCATGAGGTCCTTGGTGCTTGCTGGGGAGGCCCCAGACGCTTTCCAGATGCACGCAGGATACGAAGGCAAGCCATACTTCGATGCAGGTAACTTGGACTCGATAAACGACGTATGGACTGAACAGGGATTTGCAGCAGTCATTCCAAGCGTAGTTCAGGACATGGTGAAGTATGGGGGCGACTTCTACTCAGTTCCAGTGAACATCCACAGGGTCAATGTCGTGTGGTACAACAAAGCCGTCCTCGATGCGAATGGCGTAGATCCCGCTGGCCTAACTACATGGGACGCCTTGATTGCCGCATGTGACAAGTTGGCGGCCGCAGGGCTAACTCACCCCGTGTCAATAGGAGACTCGGGCAAATGGACGGACACGCACGTCCTCGAACAGATCATGGCGGGCGAAGGAATTGACTTCTACCAAGATTGGGTAAACGGAAAAGTCGTATCGGCAACCGACACCAGGCTCGTGCACGCATTGGAAACGTTCAAGAAATATCTGAGCTATGTCAACCCTGATCACTCTGCCCTGACTTGGGACCAGGCGACTGCCATGGTGATCAAAGGAGATGCTGCGTTCAACGTCATGGGAGACTGGGCCAACGGAGAGTTCCTTGTTGCTAAGAAGGTGTACGGCAAGGACTACGGAACGCTCGCAGCACCGGGAACCGCGGGCATGTATGGGCTTTGCATAGATTGCTTCCAACACCCCAAAGGCGTCAAACACCCCCAGAACTCCAGAAAATGGCTGGCTGTTGTAGGTTCCAAGGACGGCCAAGACGCATTCAACCCGCTAAAGGGCTCTATATCAGTGCGCACTGACTCGGACATGGCCAAATATGGCCCTTATCAGGTGGCGGCCATAAGTGACTTCAAGGCAGCCAAATACATGTACCCAAGTGTAACTCACGGAAGTGGTGCACCAGAAGCTTTCGCCACGAAGCTCAACGACATAATGTCCGCCTTCGTAGACAACAAGGACGTGAATGCAGCGGCAACGGCGCTCACCGACGCAACAAAGGCTGCAAGCGCTGACTACACCACAGTCTGGAAGCTACAATAGGCAGAACGTTGCGAGAGAGGATGAACCTCTCTCTCCCCTTGTTTTTCGACGCGATTGCGTAAACGATCAGTGCAGGGGAAGGATGAACTTGGAAAAAGACGACATGTATACTCTGCTTGTCTTCTTGCCGTCTCTCATGCTGGTGGGTTACTTTGTGTACGCCAGTATTGGGTGGAATGTCATCGTATCTCTCTCTGACTGGAAGGGCCTGAGCCCGAGCTACAATATTGTAGGACTCGCACAGTATGTGTCCCTAACTCATGATCCTGTATTCTGGATATCGCTGCAAAACAATCTCTTGCTGATCGCATTGTTCGTGCCCGGTAGTCTTCTGTTAGGCTTATTCTTGGCCATATTGCTGAGTGCGCGGGTGAGAGCGGAGAGCACCTTTAGAACGATCTACTTGCTGCCCTTCGCCCTCTCGTTCGTGATTACGGCATCCCTGTGGGCATGGATGTATAACCCTTCGATTGGCGTAATCAACACTCTATTTGCGGCAATCGGTCTTGGGTTTCTAAGATCTGGGTGGAGCACGAATTCGAGCATAGCGATCTACTCCATCATTCTGGCGCTCATATGGCAGTTCTCAGGGTACACGATGTTGGTTTTCTTGGCCGGGATAAGATCCATCCCCGAATCTCAGATAATGGCGGCAAGGGTGGATGGGGCTTCGGGCCTTGGCCTCTACAGACGGATAATAATCCCTCAGCTGAAGTTCCCGGCCATGGCAGCCTTTGTCGTTCTCATGGTTTTTGCTCTCAAGGCGTTTGACTTCATCTTCATATTGACAGATGGCGGCCCCGGCTACTCTACGTACGTCTTGCCCTTGATGATGTATAGAGAGACCTTCTCCATGACACACTTCGCCTACGGAGCTGCAGTCGCTACTCTATTGTTCGCAGTCGTGATGGTGGTGGTTGTGCCGTACCTGTATTTGTCTTCTAGGAGGACCAAAGCGTGACATTTCCAAAGCCTGAGCGCATCACGCTCTACATTCTGCTCGCTTTCTTCATTTTCACATCTGTTCTCCCTCTCTGGACGTGCATCATGACCTCCATCAAGACCGCCCAAGATGTGATCTATACGATGCCCTTGGAACCACCCTCCTCTCCGACCTTGGACCCCATGATGCAGGCTTTTGATATCATGAAAAGACCTCTGCTGAACAGTTTTGCGTTCACGATATTCGCCACGATTCTCTCCTGCACTCTTGGCTCAACAAACGGCTACATACTTGCCAAGATTAGATTCAGAGGATCCGAAGTGGTATTCCTACTCCTTGCCATCGGGATATTCATCCCATACCAGACGGTTCTTATTCCCCTCGTCATGACGATTTCCAAGTTGGGGTTGTACAATACCATACAAGGGCTCATCTTGACGCATACTGCATATGGAATCCCGATATGCACGCTCCTTTTCAGGAGTTACTATGAAGATATCCCTGAGAGTCTCATGCGCGCAGCCAAGACTGACGGAGCGGGAACATGGACCACATTTAGACGCATAGTGCTTCCGCTTTCGTCACCTATGTTCGCAGTGGCAGGAGTTTTCCAGTTCACCAGCATATGGAACGATTTCCTCTTTGGCTTAGTATTGGCGAGAGGAACGGACGCTCTTCCAGCGTCCGTGGCTCTAGCGAATTTGAAGGGAACGACCACCGCTTTCTGGAATGTCCAAATGGCAGGAGCATGGTGGTATGCATTGCCGGTGGTGATTATCTACCTCATACTCGGAAAATACCTCATACAAGGGTACATGGCCGGAGCCATCAAAGGATAAGCGGAGTTGGCCAAGACGACTAGCGTGACCATAAAGAACCTGACTAAGAGATATGAAACAGGCGTCGGCGTCGAGGGCCTAAACCTGGAGATAAGAGACGGAGAATTCTTCATTCTACTCGGTCCCTCTGGCTGCGGCAAGAGCACAACACTCCTCTGTGTCGCAGGGTTGCTTAGACCTAACAGTGGGGAGATATGGCTGGGAGACAAGTTGGTGACCTCAGTTGAGCGTGACATATACGTAACGCCGCAGAAGAGGGGAGTGGCGATGGTGTTCCAAGATTATGCCCTCTATCCACACATGACCGCATTTGGCAACATCGCTTTTCCGCTGCAAGTAAGTGGAAAGAGCAAACCTGAGGTTGAGACTAGGGTTAGGAAGGCAGCTGAATCTCTTGGCATATCTCAGCTGCTGGATAGGAAACCTAAGCAACTCAGTGGTGGGCAAAGACAGAGAGTCGCGCTAGGGAGGGCTATTGTTAGGGAGCCTGAAGTCTTCCTGATGGATGAGCCCCTTGCGAATCTTGATGCCAAGCTGAGGGTCCATATGAGAGCTGAACTGAAAAACTTGCATCAGAAATTGGGCACAACCACCCTCTACGTCACTCACGACCAAGTCGAGGCCATGTCAGTAGGTGACAGAATCGCCATCCAAAAGGACGGCATTCTACAACAAGTGGGCACACCCGAGGATGTGTATGACCGCCCGCGAAATATGTTCGTTGGAGGCTTCATCGGAAGCCCTGCCATGAACATGCTAGAAGGTAATCTTGTGAAGAAGGATGGAAACGTCGAAGTCGATCTCGGAATTTCCGCCTTTGAACTTCCGAACCGTACTAAGGAGGCAGTGAAGGAGGCCAAGAGATCGGAGGTTGTGCTAGGTGTACGGCCAGAACATACTACAATCACAAAGCATCAGAAGAATGCGATTGAAGCAAACGTAAGTTTCGTCGAGCTAATCGGGAGGGAACTTCACGTCCACCTCACAGCAAGGGAAGAGCCGCTTGTTGCAATAGCAGAACCTACTGAACGCCTAGAGGTCGGTCAACAAGTTTGGCTCGCATTTGATAAAAGCAAGATCCATATCTTCGACAAGGAAACCGAAGAAGCCTTAATCTGACCGCCGAGATCGATCCTAGTCTAGCTTCGTAAGGTGGCGCTGCGAGCGGCTAATCGGGAACCGGGCCTCCTAGCGGCAAGGGACCAGCTTGCAGATTACACCAGTGCACGCATCATTCTTGTCGTTCGCTGAACCATTTGAAGTTTCCAGAGTATCCGCAAGTTACCTACATCTGTGTCAGAAGCGCGGCTTCCCACGATTACTTGACGTGCTTGATTGATTGGACGACTTCTATTTTCACCAGCGCAAGCCTGCGACGGAAGACTTGGATGGTGCTCCCAATACTCCAATGTTCAGGCCGAGATGCAGCTTGATCTCGTCGTGCGAGTGAAACTAGTCATCGAACGATCTGGGGACGGCCACAGAGAAAATGCAAACGTCGGACAACTCATTGAGTAGGAGACAATACGCCAGATGGAACAAGCAGAAACGCAAAGCCAGAATGCAACGATTCCATCAAGAGGCCGTAGTCCAAATGCCTTATAGTGTCCATGCGATCACATGTGGCGCTAGAATTGCGATGTTGACGGAAACGAAGTTCTCCTTGCGGCAATTCGATACGAAAGATCTTGAATCCGTCATCGAGATCAACAGGGCATGTCTTCCTGAGAACTATGCATCATTCTTCTTTATGGACACATTCCAGAACTGCCCGAGCGCCTTCAGAGTAGCCCAAGTTGGAACTCAAACAGTTGGCTACATAATGTGTCGAATCGAACACGGATTCTCAGACATCAAGCGATTGAAGTTCGTCCGAAAAGGGCACATCATATCCATAGCAGTGATGCCTGAATACAGGAGAGCCAGCATTGCCTCAGAGCTTGTCAAACAGTCACTTAACGCACTGCAGAAGATGAAGGCCGATGAATGCTACCTAGAGGTGCGAGAAACGAACGAAACGGCGATCAAGTTGTATGAGAAATTGAAATTCTCACTAGCAAGGCGAGTGCCTCACTATTATGCCGATGGAGCAGAGGCATTGGTGATGGTAGTCAAGCTCGATGGCAATGACCTCCCCTCGCAGAATGATCAAGCCTGAGCCATCTATTCTGGTATGTGGTACCGTTCCGTGCGTAAATGCTATGTAGGATAGATGCTCCGCACTGCTATGTGTTCATTCCTTGGATTGGCTTGAGGCAATAAGAGAGGACCTACGAAAAGCAACGATTGTCCGCATCCCCTCAAAGGGGGGCTACTATGAATACGTCGTGAACCCACTCAGCTCGGGCGTTCCTGAGATCCCAACAGAGGCGCTCTGGGGCTGCGCGTTCGAAGTCGCGAGGATTAGTGATGTCAAGCGCTCGAACAAGATCGTTACGCCCGAGGCGATGGGGATCCAAATTGCAGCAGCGCTCAGCCTTGTCACGGGTGTCCCGATGCTCGTTATCAGGAAGAAATCCTACATGTTGCCCAATGAGATCAAGATCGTAAAGAGAACTGGATACGCCGAGGAGATGATGTACGCGAACGGCCTGCAATCAGGAGACTCAGTACTACTGGTCGACTCGATAATTGCCACAGGCGGAACGTATGTGGCAATTATCAAGGAACTCCTCTCCCATGGGATCAAGCTGGCGGACGCTGTATCAGTCATTGAGAGAGTGGAGTTTAGAGGCGTCGAACGTGTTGAGAACGAAACCGGAGTGAAGGTCAAGACGCTCATAAGACTCCGACTTGAGGACGGAAAGCCCTTCATAGAGTGAGTACCTATAGCTACAAGACTCACATGACCAACTGAGCAGCAAAGGTTAACTGCTCAGAGAAAGCAACTCAAAATGATGACTATGGTCACGAAATGTCCCAGCTGTGGACATGACAACCGCGACGAGGCGAACTACTGTTTGAAATGCGGAGTCAAGATCATTGCCCCTCCAATCCACATTGCTCCTGAAACACTGACAATTCAGCATACGATAACGACTGAGCCTGACGTGCCCACTGGATGTTCATTCCATCCACACGCAATGGCCTCGCACCTCTGTGGACGATGCGGCCGCACACTCTGCAGATCATGTGTGCGCTTCTCATCCGGGATGGTGTTTTGTCCGCTCTGTTGGACTGGCCCGGTTCAGCCGTACCTGCTGGTTCAAGGCCAAGTGACAAGACCTACCTATCTGCTTACTATGTCACAGCGTTGCCTTGGGTAGAAGTCCGCGTCTCTTACCGTTGAATCATGCGCCCAATCTTCGTCGCATAGATCAGCGCACAGACGACAGTTGGCAAGTAGATGATGAGTATCTCGAAGTCTGCGACTGTAAAGGCTCGACCTGAGAACCTCAGTGCCAGAAAGAATGATGAGACCGCGATCAGTAGTATGAGCGCGTAGCACCAGTACTTGGTCGCTTCGGCCTCTGGGCCATTGGCGCGCGTGAAGTCTGTCATCCTAGCTTTCCTGTTTCAGCATTGCCTTCAAAGGGATATTCTGGCTCGTTCCGTCTGGCAGAGTCCTTCTGATGCTGATCGGAAGCGCACCCGCCTCAAGCTCCTGCGTCGCTATGTCTATGGGAGACATGCTTCCAGGATTAACGTCGATCAGAACAGGAGCTCCCAGCGCAATCTGAAGAGCACGAGCGCCAACCACTCTCGCCCTCTCGAAACGCGTGAGTTTACGAGGGCCGATCAGAGCGGGTTCTTGGCGCCTAGTACTCGCCCGCTTCTTCACCACTATCTTCTGGCCCCTTTGGTGGCCCTTTCATTTCCTTCTTCGATGCGGCGATAACGTCGTCTATTTTCAGAATCATCCCTGCTGCCTCGCTGGCTGACTGGACGAGTTGGATCTTAACTGCCAGAGGCTCGTATACGTTCTGCTTCGCCATGTCTGCAACCTTTCCCTTGAATGGGTCGACGCCCGCCCATATGACTCCTTGCCCGTGTTTTGTTCTCAACTCAACTTGAGTGTCGATCGGGTCCATTCCGGCGTTCTCCGCAAGCGCCATGGGTATTGATTCCAGGGCTTCGGCAAACGCTTGGATGGCGAGCTGTTCTCTGCCTGAGAACTTGTCAGCGTATGCTCGTAGTCGCTTTGCCACTTCTGCTTCGGGAGCTCCCCCGCCTGCGACAACTTTGGGGTTGACTACGACATCTCTGACAACACAGAGTGCGTCGTGAACGGCTCGCTCTGCTTCGTCGACAATTCGCTCAGTGCCGCCCCTAATCAGCACTGTCACAGCTTTCGGGTTCTTGCAGCCTTCTACGAAAGTCATCTTGTCATCACCAACCTTTCTTTCCTCGACGAGCTGCGCGCTACCCAGATCCTTGCTTCCTAGATCTTCAAGGTTGGTGACCACATGTGCGCCGGTCGCCTTCACAAGCTTCTCCATGTCGGACTGCTTGACTCGGCGTACTGCGAGTACACCCTTCTTAGCAAGGAAGTGCTGTGCCACATCGTCGATTCCCTTCTCGCAGATCGCAACGTTCGCACCCGCCGATGCAATCTTGTCGACCATGTCACGCAACATCTTCTCCTCTTCGTCTAGGAACGCCTTCATCTGATCCGGGTTCTTTATGTTGAGTTTCGCATCGAATTCCGTCTTCTCAACTTCTAGCGGACAGTTCAGAAGCACGATCTTTGCGTTCTCTATGCGTTTGGGCATTCCGGGATGAACGACTTCTTTGTCCAAGAGCACGCCTTGAATCAATCTGGTATCCGATATGGATTCGCCGGGCTTCTTCTCGACCTTGATATTGTCTATGTCGACCTTGTAGCCCTTCGCATCTTTCTCCGCTACTTCCAAGACCGCTCGGACAACGAAGTCACTCACTTCGTCGGCGTATTCCGACAGCATCTTGGTGGCTAGAGCAATGCTTGCGACTTTCTTGAGCATCGACTTGTCCATGGGGTCGACTTTGATTGCCACGTCTTCAAGGATCTCAAGAGCCTTCTCAGCCGCGAGCTTGTACCCATCCACTACTATCATGGGGTGAACATCTTTGTCGAGCAGCTGTTCGGCTTTGCCAAGAAGCTCTCCAGTCAACATGACGACTGTTGTCGTTCCGTCTCCAACCTCGTCATCTTGGGTCTTCGCCACTTCTACCAGCATCTTTGCCGATGGGTGTTGAACCTCCATTTCATCGAGGATTGTCGCACCGTCGTTTGTGATCGTGACATCTCCGAAACCGTCGACTAGCATCTTGTCCATTCCTTTGGGACCCAAAGAGGACTTTACGGACTCTGCAACGATACGAGCCGCAGCGATGCTAGCGTGTTGTGCATCCCGGCCGGTTGCACGTGATGTCCCTTCCTTCAGGATCAAGATAGGTTGCCCCGCAAATTGAGCGGCCAAACATCATAACCTCAGTTTTCAAAGAACACCGAAACGAAAAATCGGTCTTTATATAAGTGTTGCGTCCGAATCCGCCCTCCGAACAGGTCACGTTTGGACCGGCTTGCAGATTCTCGGATCTCCCTTAACTTGTAACACCGTGGAAGACGGCATTCGATCTTCCCTCGATCACGAATCAACTGCACCGAGACGCTGACTTGATCTTCCCTGATCTGCACTTGCATTGAGGAATCGGCGCGACGCGTGTAACAGAACGCTGTTGTCTAATAGCCTTCTCACGGGAAATGCTTTTAGATTTTCGACCATGATACGGAGAGCCCGTGGCAATGAATCCAATGCGCGATATGATACCCATCAATCAACCTTCTATGGGAAAAGAGGAAATCGAGGCAGTCGTCGAGGTTCTCAAGAGCGGGATCCTTACTGAGAAGAGTGGACGAGGACCTAGGGTACTGCAGTTCGAGAAGGAGTTTGCCAAGTTCGTTGGAGCAAAACACGCGGTCGCAGTCTCCTCGGGCACCGCCGCTTTGCACGCCTCACTCTTGGCAGCAGGGATCCAGCCGGGGGATGAGGTCGTGGTCCCTTCTTTCACATTCTCCGCCACCGCAGGCGCGGTTGTCCTCGCCGGCGGCAAACCGGCATTCGCAGACATTGATGCAGATACCTACTGCATTACGCGTGAATCAATTGAAGCTGTGCTCACTCGGGCGACGAAAGCCATAATGCCAGTACACATGTACGGTCTCTGTGCCGACATGGATCCAATAACAGAATTGGCACACAATCGCGGAATCGTCGTCATCGAAGACGCAGCCCAAGCACATGGAGCAGAATACAACGGCCGGAAGGCGGGTTCCCTTGGCGATGCTGCCTGCTTCAGCTTCTACCCCGGGAAGAACATGACCACAGGAGAGGGAGGGATGATCACAACGAGTGATGATGACATGGCCGAACAACTCAAGAGGATCAGAACGCACGGAGAAGAACGCCCGTATTGGGTTGCCAGACAAGGGCACAACTACCGCATGCCCGAGATGGCGGCGGCGATCGGAGCTGTCCAACTGAAGAGATTGCCCAGTTTTCTTCAGGACCGCAGAAAGAACGCTGAATACCTGACTGAGAAACTAGGCGTTTTGGGAAAATTGGTCATGCCCAAAGAACCAGCTGGTAGAAAGCACGCATGGTATCTCTTCACGCCACGACTACGTGGAGCCAACGCAGGGAAGCGAAACAAACTCGTTGAGAAGCTTCGGTCCAAGAACATTGGCTGCTCCGTGTACTATGAGTCACCGGTTCACATGCTTCCATTCTACCGTGACCTACAGTCGACACGAAGAAGCGCTTTGCCTGAGACGGAACGAGCGTGTCGGCAGGTCTTCTCCCTGCCGGTGCACCCGATGCTGAAACAGGCAGAACTTCAGTACGTTACCGATTCTGTCAAGCGCGCGATCTAAGAATAAGACGCCGCCTCGCTCATGCCTTCTTCAACCGCTTGAAGAACTTGTTCAAGAGCTCCTCCAGGGTAGGCTTTGTGACTTCCCGTATTTCGTATCGCACCCTAGCAGCAGGCTTGTTCACTTTCATGATTCGACGGAGATCTATCGGGGTTCCGAAGACCACGGAATCGCACGGGGTCTTCTCTATTGTCTGTTCTAACTCCCTGATTTGCTTGGCGCCGTATCCCATTGCGGGCAGGACAGCACCGATGTGAGGGTACTTCTCGTATGTTCTCTTGATCGAACCGACAGCGAAAGGTCTCGGATTCACCAATTCGCGCGCTCCATATTGGTGGGCTGCGATCGCACCAACTGCTTCTCTCATCTGCCCATGAGTGACTGTCGGGCCGTCTTCGATAACCAGAACGTTCTTACCCTTGATGAGGGAGGGATCGTCAACGTGGATCGTGGACGCCGCTTCAACGATCGTAGTGGTCGGGTTTAGCTGCTTTATGTTTTCGCGAACTTGTCGCACACCCTCAGGTGGGGCACTATCCACCTTGTTGATGACCACCACATCTGCCATCCTGACGTTTGTCTCACCTGGGTAGTATGAGAGTTCATTTCCAGCCCTGTGAGGATCTGCAACGACCACGTTGAAGTCTGGCCTATAGAACGGCAGATCATTGTTTCCTCCGTCCCAGAGGATTACGTCAGCTTCTTTCTCGGCAGCGACAAGAATCTTCTCGTAGTCTACGCCGGCGTAGACGACGGTTCCTTGGTCAATGTGCGGCTCGTATTCCTCTCTCTCTTCGATTGTACATTTCTCCTTATCCATGTCATCATAGGTCGCGAATCTTTGGACGGCTTCGGTTTCCAGTTCACCGTAGGGCATGGGGTGGCGAACAACGATGACCCTTTTTCCACGTGCTTTGATGACCCTCGCCACGGCTCTTGAAACAGTGCTCTTGCCCGCTCCGGTCCTGACTGCACAGACAGATACGACGGGGACTTTGGCCTTGAGCATGGTGTTCTTGGGACCCATGAGCATGAAATCCGGTCCATTGGCACCCACAACGGATGACTTGTGCATGACATCGTCATACGAGAGATCACTGTAGGCAAGAATGACAAGCTCGACATCCTTCTCTTTGATCAGTGTCGGAAGCTGCTCTTCCGCCCTGATTGGGATTCCCTTCGGATAGAGCGATCCCGCAAGAACCGGCGGATAGCTCCTGTGCTCGATACCCGGTATCTGAGCGGCAGTGAACGCTACAACTTCATACTCCGGCTTCTTCCTGAAGAATACGTTGAAGTTGTGAAAGTCTCTTCCCGCTGCGCCCATAATGACTGTCTGTGTCCTGTGTGCCATCTCCGACCCTCTGAATTGATAGAGCCTAGGCAATTACATCAAACCTATATCTGTTCTTGGGGTCGACGCAATCTGAACGACCATGGCAGGTAGTGTTTCGCGAATACCAGTGCTCCTTGTGCTCGAAGACGGAAGGCAGGCGGAAGGTGAACTGGTGCGGTTCTATGCACCAAAGACCACGGATGCGCTGCTCAGGCGACTGCCGATCGAAGGAAGGATTGCCCGTTGGAAAGAGGAAGTCTACTTTGAGACTGGCATCACAATAGGACTTGAGAAACCAAAATCCAGGGTTGAGACCGGAACGATTGCCTTCTGGCCAATGGGATCTGCATTGTGCGTCTTCTACGGGCAGACTCAGCCGTACAGCCCGGTGAACATTATTGGCGTTGTCAAGAGCGGAATCGATATCTTCAGAGATGTCGCCGCTGGAACCAGAATACGATTGGAAAAGGGTTAGGCAGCGGCCATCTTGTAGATTCGTATCCTAGCGTTCCCGCCAACCGCTGTGACGAGCCTTTTTCTCTCCAATTCCTCCAACATGTCCTTCGCGACGCTTATCCGTAGATTGAACTGAGAGGCGAGTGCGTATGGAGTAATGGCTCCCATCTTGGAGAGTTCCGAAAGGAACCTAGTATCCTCCAAATTCGGGAGGTCGACACCACGCAATTTCTTCTCAGCAGGCGGCTTGCCCTTCGACTTCTTCGGGGCCTCTGGCTTCTTGTCCTGCTGGTCCTGAGTCTTCCCCATCTGTGCTAGGCTCTTCTTTTTCGCTCCGCCCAATGGCATCACTTGTCCCTGAGACGAATCGAGTTCAATAAAATCTTTCCGTATAATATCGACCGTATGGGAAAGAGTCATATCGCCTCTTCCGGAATACCAGTTGACGGCGGAGCCCTAAGTTTTGAAGTTGGTCACAGTCAAACTGCCTGAAGCGATACTTGAAGGGCTAGACGAGCTTGTCAAGGCAGGAATGTACCAGAGCAGAAGCGCGGCAATCCGAGCAGCGGTGCGTGACATGCTCAAGAAGGAATTGTGGAGAACGGAAGAAACTTAGCCAGAGGATGCAGCTGACCGGCGCAAGTTCTCTGCTGATTTGGCTGGGTCATTACTTTCGTATATGGACCGACCGACTATAGCGTACTTCGCGCCGGCGGCCAGAGCCCTGCTGAGGCTCCCACCTTGGACGCCCACTCCCGGTGAGTATATCGGGACATCGCTACCAAGGATGGAGCGAGCTCTCGCGATCGTCTCTGGAAAAGTTGCCCCTACAATCGCGCCATCCGCCCCCCATTGAACCGCTCTCCGAGCGAAGACTTCAAACTGGGGACTTCTCTCGCCCTTCTCATCTAAGACAAACTGTCCATAGCCTTCGCTCGCGCCGCTATGACTCATGTGCACAAGCAATAGCACTCCTTTCTGCTGGGCCTTCGCAATTCGGAAGACCGGCTCCAGTCCATCCTTGAAACCGGCAAAGGGGTTGGCTATGACCGCATCAAACCCCGCAGAGAAATACTGAGAAGCGATGAACTCATTCGTATGTCCGATGTCGTTAATCTTTGCATCCATAATCACCGGTATCTTGTGGTCGTGAACCTCATCGACTAACGTTGTCACTCGATCATACAACCCGAGTGGAAGGACCATCTGGTGATTGAATTTCACTGCGCACACTGAGCGAGAGACCGATGTAATCACTTTCAGAGTGCGCTTGAACAGCTCATCCCTGTCTTCACGTGTCAAGTCAAGCGCCAACACAATAGGTGACTTGTTGCGACTTGCAGCATCCTCGATGAATCGTTTGAATTCCAACTTCGTCTGCGCTCCGCCTGCCTCGAGTTCTACCAGCGATCCCAAGAGCCTATGGGAATATCGGGAAATCCTTCACGTCCACAATCTTCGCGTAGAAACCCTTCGCGTCTGATGTGTTACTTGTGTAATCGATACGCTCTCCCAGTGGTTTTGAGGCGACGTACTTGATGAAGGGATGGGAAGGTGGTTTCTCCTGAGTAACGTAGAAGAAGACTGGAAGCGCATCAGCCTCATAGTAGTGTTCAAAGGGTATGCAGGTTCCCACTATATGCTTGCCATTGCGCAGAAAGTGCCACAGAGGAAAGACCGTGCCTTCACGCATTGAGAGAGGAACAAGCGTTCGCATTATCGAATTGATGCTCTCGACCTCGACGAGCATCGGCAATGCCGGTGCGGGAAACTGCCCATCCAAACACTCGAGGAATTTCTGAGGCAAGCTCTTCACATCCACGAATGAGCCATAGCGGTACTTGCTGTCATCAGCGTCGTCCGTGAACATCCATTCCTCGCCCTTTGCAGAGTCGCTCCTGTAAGCGAGGAAAGGCTTAGGGGGAGAATCGACGTAAGTGTAAGCGAGTATCGGCAGGTCGCCGTCCCAATACATGTACGCAGTGAACATGCCGAGCACGTGCCTTCCCTTGTGCTTGAGATGCCACAATACCTGCGACCCCTCGGTGAGAGCGAGCGCGAGCCTCGAGAAGCCTAGAACGTCATTGACTTCTACTGGTACTGGAGGTTTTATCGAATTCAAGAACAGCGCTTCCTAGACGACCTACACAACATCGGAGCGATAGTTAAGTCTGCTGTGATTCTCATTGATCCCAAGTTGTCCAAAGTCAGTAGGTGTCTGAACCGAGATGCAAGAGTAGTCCATGCAACCTTCAATACCCGCACTATGCTCGATGAGGTGAAGGCCCTCTGGCAGAGTAATGCAGGAAATCAAAGAACGACTCTAACGAAACAGATCCTGTTTAGCTGGTCGTATCAACTGTCGCGCACTTCCTCGACCCAGAGAATGCGAATAGCCTCTGATGATGACAACAGGGACGCCATCTACTTTGTTCATGACGAGTTCGGCTGCCCCGGCAAGCTCATCTACTGCAGCAATCCTGGTCACCGACAGCTCGTATCCGAACTTGTCCCTAGTCCCTCGGTAATCGATCCATGGCCTCATGCCGGAAAGGCCGATGGCAACATTCGTCTGCCCAAGTCTCCAGGGTCTACCAAAAGTGTCCGATACTATGACTGAAACGTCCTTGCCCGTTCTCTCAATGATCTGCTCTCGTATTCGCCGTGCTGATCTGTCTGCGTCTTTCGGGAGTAGCGTGATAATGTCTTGACCTTCGACGTTTGACTTGTCCACACCCGCGTTCGCGCACACAAGACCATGTCGAGTTTCGACGATTAGATGCGGACCCCGTCGTCTCACCACACGCTTTGTCTCACGTAGGATGACTTCAACATGTCTCGGATCCTTCCTCATTGCCCTTGCCATTTCCTTGGCCAACGCGGACGGCTTGATGTTGCGAAGAGAGACAAACCGTCCTTCGGCTTTCGAGACAATCTTTTGGGCCACAACGACTATGTCGTCGCTTTCCAGCTGCAATCCTTGTCTGCTTGCCGCTGCGGCGATCATTCTTCCAAGATTGTCTCTAGGCTTGATCTCCGGGATATGCTGTAGCCCGATTACGGTCAGAGGGACTTTCCTCAATGCATGTTCCAACTTCAATCTAATGCATCATTTCGCAGTTGAGAAGAAGGACTCAAGCTTCTTGACTCCGACTAGGTCCTCAAATTCGATTCCGATCGAATCAAGGACCTGTTCGAAAGTGGATCGTAGAACCTCCATATACTTCTGAATGTCTATGTCATCTATCTTGGCCAGCTGCACGGGTTTCACACCCTGCTCTCCAATCACTTTCACAAACGCTATGAGTTCACCTGATTTGACTTCGACACCTGTGCCCTCAAGCTGTTTTGCGGCTTTGACATGTTGAGGTGTCGTCTTCTTGTAGCTTCCAGTGTCACGACCCATCATCACCGAAAACGCCAATTCTTCAAGGGCGTACTCACGGTTTCGCAGTTTGAGGTAACATCCTTTCACGATCTCAGTTATCCTCACCCTCGCGTTCTCAAATTCGTCAGGAGTCTTCACGTCGCTGAGGATGCGGACCATGTCGTAGAACGCTTTCGTCAGGAATTCAGGAATGTGCCTCTTCTTTCCGGTCAGCCCCTTTATGTCCACGCTCCCGTCAGGCTTGACTCCGAGATAGTTCTTCTTTCTGGAGCTCAAAGCCAAATATCGATAGTTCTTGTCGACTTCAAGTTCCATATGTAGCGATGACATGGACCAGTCAACGAGGGTCTTCAATGCACTCTGATCAGGGCTTTCGAGGAAGAGCGAATCTGTGTCGCCGTACAGGACTTCGATCCCGAGTTCACGTGCCTTTTCCAGTGTTTGGGAGATCGCGTACCGACCTATCGCTGCTGTGGCCTCGGCCACGGGTGGGCAATAGAGCGCGAATCTGTCAGCTCCGAAGACACCATAACTGGCATTCAACACCACCTTCAGCGCATCAGCGACAACCTTGTACCAGCTCAGCTGGACCTTCGAGAGGCGAGGGTCCTTGGAACGTGGTTTGTACCAGTTCACGCGGATGTCTCTCAGGGAGCCGATCAAGAGACTCTCAAGAGCTCTCGTCTTCTTACAAACCCAATGCGATGTTCCAGGCACGAGGTTCTGCTTGCATTTCTCGTCAGTGTGAGGGCAACGAACTGTCTCGTATCCCAAGTTCCAGTTCCTGATAATTGAAGGATACAGCGACGCAAAATCGAGAACGGCTACGTTGAAATGGACACCAGGACGAGGTTCGACGACGATGGCCCCCTTGTACTTCTTGCCCTTTATGATCGCCTCGGTTGTTGTGCCCCCCTTAAACTCCTCGATCTCGTCTGCTCGCGG
>Ga0315281_10002178_pt1 | contig 29099 bp, 27 predicted proteins | sample YL17G07_0_MG_FD_204540 | JGI IMG/M metagenome (GOLD analysis project Ga0315281, IMG submission 204540) | Sediment microbial communities from Yellowstone Lake, YNP, Wyoming, USA - YL17G07_0 | ecosystem: Environmental > Aquatic > Freshwater > Lake > Sediment | place: USA: Wyoming | collected...
GCATCCCGAAATCGAAGTGCGAGTATCGGCGCGCCTGCGGCGCGTAAAACAGGGCGGAAAGGACAGCGCAGCCGAGCGCGCGACAATCGAGAACTGGCTCGATGAGTCTGATGTCGCGATCCTGTATGGCCACGGCGATTATCCGGGCTTCCGGTTCGAAAAGCTTTTTGCGTTAACGGTTGCGCCGATTTGCAGCCCGCAGCTTGTGCATGGAGAAAACCCGCTGCGGCGGCCGCAGGATCTGGTCCATCACACGCTGCTGCATGACGACACCGGCGCTCTCTACGATGGCACCGCGTTTTGGGACGTGTGGCTTAAAGCGGCCGGCGTGGACGGCGTCGACTCCAGCCGCGGCCCGCATTTCAGTCACGCTGTACTTGCACTGGAAGCTGCGAACGATGCGCTCGGTGTAGTCGTGACGTTCCCGGCGCTCGCTGCTGCGGAACTTGCGGTAGGGCGTCTGATAATGCCGTTCCAATTGCAGGTTCCGCTGCCTTCGGCTTATTACCTGGTGTGCAAGGAGACCGCGCTGTTGCGGCCGGCAGTGGCGGCTTTTCGCGACTGGCTGCTGGCCGAGGCGGCGCAGCAGGTAAAATATTGAAAACGTTTCCGAATAACAGAGATTGCCCCGTTACTGGAGAGAAATAATGGATTTGCTCGCCGACCCGCAGGTATGGATAGCGCTTGCCACCCTGACCGCGCTCGAAATCGTATTAGGCGTGGACAACATCATCTTCATATCGATCCTGGTCGGGCGATTGCCCGAACATCAGCGCAACCGCGCGCGCGTGATCGGACTGGGCCTTGCCATGGGCACCCGCATCCTGCTGTTGCTGTCGCTCGCGTGGATCATGACGCTGACCGACCCGCTGTTTGCGGTGTTAGGCAGGGGGATTTCGGGGCGTGACATCATCCTGATCGGCGGCGGGCTGTTCCTGCTATGGAAAAGCGTACATGAAATTCACAATTCCCTGGAAGGCGCGACGGACAGCCATGGTGCGGTCGTGCAGGCGACTTTCGGTGCGGTGCTGGTGCAGATCGCGATCATCGACATCGTATTCTCGCTCGATTCCGTGATTACCGCTGTCGGGATGGTTGATCAGGTGCAGGTGATGGTGGCCGCGATCGTGATCGCGGTGCTGGTGATGATGTTTGCCGCCAAACCGATCGGCGACTTCGTCGACCGTCACCCGACCATCAAGATGTTGGCGCTTGCATTCCTGATCATGGTGGGCATGGCGCTGATCGGGGAAGGCCTCGATTTCCATGTGCCGAAAGGCTACATCTATTTCGCGATGGCGTTTTCGGTGGCGGTCGAGATGCTCAATCTCAGGTTGCGCAAGCGACTGGAGCCGGTCCGGCTGCACAAAACGATGCCAGACGATCGGTAACGGCGCAGGGGCGATGAATTGGGTTGCTGCGGCGGCAATTGTACCTAGTCTTCGTGCGCGAGCATGCGGATGATGTAACCGCCCGACTTTTCGTCGCGCTCAAGTTTCAGCATGTGGCGCGCCTCGGCTTCCTCCAGCAGCTTGTTGAACGAGCGAAAACCGTAATAGGCCTCGTTGAACCCCGGCTTGCGGCGTTTGAGCGCCTGCTTCACCATCGAGCCCCAGATTTTCTCGTCCTCGCCGCGCTCGGTGCCCAATGCCTCGATCGTTTCGAGGATCAGGTCGAGCGCTTCCTGTTTTTTGCCTTCGTCCGACTTTTTCGGCGCAGGCGTCTCGGTAGTGCTCGTTTCAGGTTTGGCGGCAGATTTCCGGGCGGCGGCGCGCTTGCGGGCCGGTTTCTCGCGCACCAGATCGTCGTAGAAGATGAATTCGTCGCAATTCGCGATCAAGAGGTCGGAGGTCGAATTCTTGACGCCGACGCCGATTACTGTCTTGTTGTTCTCGCGCAGCTTGCTGACCAGCGGCGAGAAGTCCGAGTCGCCGCTGATGATGACGAAGGTGTCCACATGCGACTTGGTGTAGCACAGATCCAGCGCATCGACGACCATGCGGATATCGGCAGAGTTCTTGCCCGACATGCGGACGTGCGGGATTTCAATCAGCTCGAACGATGCCTCGTGCATCGCCTTTTTGAAACTCTTGTAGCGGTCCCAGTCGCAATAGGCTTTCTTGACGACGATGCTGCCTTTGAGCAGCAGGCGTTCGAGCACCTTGTCGATGTCGAATTTTTCGTACTTGGCGTCGGCTACGCCGAGCGCCACGTTCTCGAAATCGCAGAACAGCGCCATATTGGTGATTTCAGTCCGTACCGCCATGTTTGCCCCGACTTATTGCGCCTGCGGTCGATCCGCCGGCATCAGTCGTATCTTACGCGCCGGGAGGGCGGTTGTCGTCGCCCGCCGCGGTGGCGATGGATTATGATTGATGGCGCATGACTTTGCCCTCGCACATTGTCTTGCTGGTGCTGGCCGCGGCGCTGATGCACGCGGCGTGGAACGCGATCGTCAAATCCAGCACCGACAAGCTGCTCGACACCGTCACGTTATCCATCGTGGCCGCGCTGATCTGTCTCGTAATACTGCCTTTCCTGCCGGCGCCTGCGCGCGCCTCTTGGCCATGGCTCGCGGCATCAGCGCTGTTGCACGTGTTCTATTTTCTGACGCTTGCCGGGACGTATCGACGGGGCGATCTTTCGCATGTTTATCCGCTGATGCGCGGCACCGCGCCCTTGCTGGTCGCGTTGATCGGAGTGGTCCTGCTTGACGATAGGCTGAGTGCCGGAATGTGGGCTGGCATCGCCTTGATCAGCTTCGGCATACTGGTGCCCGTGTTGTGGCGGCCGGCGGCGGTGCCCGGCAAGGCGACGCTGATCGCGCTGGGCAACGCGATCATCATTGCGTCCTACACGCTGATCGACGGCAACGGCACGCGTGCTGCGGGCAACGCGCTCAGCTATTGCCTCTGGATATTTGTGCTGGACGTTGTGCCGATCGCTTTGGTGGCGTGGGCGATACGTCGCCGTGCGGTATGGGAGTATGCGATCCGGCGCTGGAAACCCTGCACTGCGGGCGCCGTGTGCACGCTCGCATCCTATGGCATCGTGCTATGGGCAATGACGCAGGCGCCGATTGCTGCGGTGGCTGCGCTACGCGAGACGTCGGTAATTTTTGCCGCGGTAATCGGCAGCGTGCTGCTGAAGGAGCAGATGGGCGGGCTGCGCATCGCAGGCGCGGCCGTCGTCGCCTGCGGTATTGCCGCGCTCAGACTATAGCTTTTGCCAGTGGCCGCACGATCTGGCGGTCGTTGATCGGGTAGTTGAGGATGCCGGCGACCACGCCCATCGCTATCGTCAGGCCCCACATCAAATTGTACGAGCCGGTGGTGTCGAAGAGGTAGCCGGCCAGAAAAACGCCCAGAAAGCTGCCGATCTGGTGAAACAGGAACGCGATGCCGGTTAGCGTGGACAGGTATCTGACACCAAAGATCTGCGCGATCACGCCGGCGGTGAGCGGCACGGTACCCAGCCACAGGAAACCGATCACGGCGCCGAACGCATAGACTGACCAGGGCGTGAGCGGCAGGGCGATGAATATGGCGATTGCCACGGCGCGGGTCAAGTAGAGCGTACTCAAAAGGTATTTCTTGGTGTAGCGCCCGCCGAGCCAGCCCCAATAATAGCTGCCGAAGATGTTGAACAGACCGATCAGTGCAAGCGCGATCATGCCCGTTTCCGGGGTCATGTGCTGGTCAACCATATACGCCGGGAAGTGCACTGAAATGAACATGAGCTGAAAGCCACACACCGTGTAGGCGACGCACAGCAGCCAGTAACCGCGGTGGCCGACTGCTTCGCGCAACGCCTCCGGGATCGACTGCTTGTGCAGCCCGGGCGCCTCCGGCTGGTGTTCCTCGACCAGCGCCGCCGACAGGGGTATGACTACCAATACCGTCAAGGCCATGATCAGCAGAGCGTTGTGCCAGCCGATATGAGTAATCAGCGTCTGGCCGAACGGAAGCATCACGAACTGGCCGAACGAGCCGGCGGCGCCGGCAATGCCGAGCGCGACACTGCGTTTTTCCGGCGGAAACGCGCGGCCGATTACGCCGTAGACGATGCTGAAACCGCTGCACGAGAGCGCAACGCCGACGATGAGCCCCGCGCTTAACGTAAATTCCCAGCCACTTCCCGAATAGGCCATCAGGAACAGCCCGAGCGCGTAGAGCAGAGCGCCGCCCGCCATCACGCGCCCGGCGCCGAATTTGTCGGCGATCATGCCGGTCACCGGCTGGGCGATGCCGTAAATCAGGTTTTGCAGGGCGAGTGCGAACGAGAACGTCTGGCGGCTCCAGCCGAGGTCCATCGTCATCGGCTGCAGGAAAAGGCCGAAACTATGACGCGTGCCGAGTGCGATGGTGAGCGCCATGCCCCCGCACAACAGAATGATCGCGGGGGTGCGCCAGTTTTTCGTTCGGGTATTCAAGATCGGGAGACGCGAGTGTACCTCATCGGCCGCTGCGACGCCTGCTTCAGGTTTTTAGAGTGAACGGGTTGAAATCGGTGTCGCGGTCGTAAAAATCCTCTTGCTCCGCGCGTTTGAGCCGGCTGACGATCTGGTAAGTGAACGGCGTGAGTGCGACCTCGACACCGACTTTGGTGACGAACTGGGCGAGCATTACCAGCGGCAGCTTGTCGTCCGGGATGATGCCGCTGCCATAGAACGCGAGCGGATAGAACAACAGGGAGTCGACGCCTTCGCCGAAGATGGTCGAACCGATGGTGCGGGTCCACAGCCAGCGCCCCTCAGTCCAGATCTTCATTTTGGCGAGCACCAGGGAATTGACGAACTCGCCGCACAGGAATGCGATCAGCGAAGCGAGGGCGATGCGCCAGGTCGATCCGAATGCTACTTCATACGCATCCTGGTTGTGCCAGAACGGGGCGGGCGGCAATATGACGATGACCCATGCCATGACCGAAGCGAACGCCAGCGCCGCAAATCCGGTCCAGATGACACGGCGCGAGCGGGCATAGCCGTAGACTTCAGTCAGGATGTCGCCGAACACGTACGAAATCGGGAAAAACAGCACGCCCGCGCCGAAGGTAAGCGCTCCGACGACCGGCAACTCGAATTGGGCGATCTTGGCGGGCCCGATCAAATTTGAGCACACCAGCACGGTGACAAAGGCCACCATGACCAGATCGAAATAGCGATAAGAGCGGCCAGCCGTCATCAGTGATACCGGGGGAAGCGGGAACCGGTATTAGGCCACATCCATTGGGTCATGCAAAATCGCTGTACTCTTTTAGCTGGACCGGAACGTTAAGTCCGGGCAGATAGCGCACCGCAAACGCGGAATCGCATTTGTTTAGACAGAAAGGAGCGCGATGAAATTTCTCATTGCCTCAAATATCTCGGTTTCATGGTGCAAGTGGATGCTGCTGCTCATCGCGGCGGCGCTTACCGGTTGTGCCGGCTTGCCGGCGGGTATGGAAGCGCCGGCCGTCACCATTGCCGATTTCGGCGTCGGCAGCGTCAGTCTTTTCGAGCAGCAATTTGACCTTAAACTGCGTATCCAGAACCCGAATACAGCGGACCTCCAGATCGATGGTATTGCGTTCGATCTCGAAATCAATGGGGAACCATTTGCTAAAGGCGTAGGCAACCAGATGGTGACTGTGCCGCGTTACAGCTCGGGCTTCATGCCTGTCGAAGCGGTGAGTTCCCTGGGCGGTCTGCTCAAGCAGTTTGGGCGGCTGATGGGTGACAGGCCCGGCTTCACCTACCGGCTAAAGGGCACACTGAGCATTGGCGGTGGGGCGCGCATCCCGTTCGACCGGCGCGGAGAGTTCGATATGAGCCTGACAAAGTCGAAGTAGTTGTTGGGGGAGGATATTCCCTGGTCTCAAATCGCGCACTTGAGCGCTTCCAGCGGTAATTTTCTGTTAAATCTGGCGAAATTCCACAGTCAGGGCATTGAATAAAATGGCATTCTTTTATTCGCTTATGGCTTAATGGGTTTGGCTGGATATAAAGATTGATTGACAATAAGGATTGCCAAACCTCTGTTTTTGAGTAATTATCGACGTCCGGTTCGGTCTTGCGCTATCGAACGGAGCCCGTTGCAAAACGGTGTGGGAAAAAGGGCCGATGGCGAAAGTTCTCATTTTCAATCAAAAAGGCGGAGTGGGTAAAACCACTACCACGCTGAATCTTGCCGCGCTGCTTGCGCGCCGCGGGCGGTCGCCGCTCGTCATCGATCTCGACCCGCAAGCGCATCTTTCCGCGATCAGCGGCGCCACGGTCAACGATGGCCGTGACAGTCTCTACGGGTTTTACCAGGAATCAAAGCAACTCGCCGAACTTGAGCGCGCTGGCGCCGGATGGTCGGTGATTCCGTCGCATCTCGACCTGACCAAGGTCGATACCCAGTTCGGCAAGGGGCCGCAGGCGTTGAATCGGCTCAATGCCGGCATCGTCAGGGAAAGGCTCAATACCGATCGCCCGCTCCTGATGGACGCGTGTCCGCTGCTGGGCGTGTTGTCGCTGAACGGTATTTTCGCGTGTGATCGAATTCTGGTCCCGATTTCCGCCGATTACCTTGCGATCAAAGGCGCGATGCAGGTCGAACGCACGCTGCGAGCGCTGGAGAGGGTGTTGAAGTCGCCGCCGCTGCGGCGTTTTGTAATCACCCGATTCGATACGCGCCGGAAAATGTCATGGGACATCGACCAGAAACTGCGTGAACATTTCGGCGCGGAATTATGCGAAACGCGGATTTCTGAAAATGTCGGTCTTGCTGAAAGTCCGGCGTATAACCGCGACGTGTTTGCTCATGCCCCGGACAGCAGGGGCGCACTCGATTACGTTGCCCTATTGGACGAGCTGGAAGCCGTCGGTTTCCTCAACTAGGTTTCTTCGGCGGTGCGTCCGGGTCGGCTTCCCGGCTGATCAGCGTAATCGCGCTCTCCAGATTGAACCCGTCCTCCCTGACCGTCTGCTGCAACTCGCGGCAGTCGAGAATTTCGCACTGATGATAAATCTGGAAGATCTTGCGCTCGGCTTCGGCGCGGTTTTCCGCCGCAACCATCAGGTTGTCGACGGCCATGCCGCCGCGGGTCTTGATCCTGAAGCCGAACTTTATCATCTGAATTAAGACCGCAACGGTTGAGTTTCGAGGTATAGGTTGCGCGTCGGGCCGCGGCTGCTGCGGTGCACTTTCACGACTCGGCCTTGAGGCTGGCCCTGAACAGCTTGAATCTTGCCACGTAATGGTCGGCGAAGCTATTGATGTTGGCGATTTCTTCCGCCGAAAGTTGCCGTACTATTTTCCCGGGTGACCCGATCACAAGCGAGCCCTCGGGTATGGTCTTGCCTTCCGCGATCAGCGTGTTGGCGCCGATCAAGCAGTTTTTGCCGATCACGGCGCCGTTCATGATCACGCTCTTGATGCCGATCAGGCTGCCGTCGCCGATGGTGCAGCCGTGCAGCATTGCCATATGGCCGATGCTCACGTTCTTGCCGAGCGTGAGCGGCAAGCCGGGATCGCAGTGCAGCACCGAGCCGTCCTGCACCTGGGAATTCTCGCCGATGGTGATCACGTCGTTGTCGCCGCGGATTACGACGTTGAACCAGATGCTCACATTGTTCTCGAGCACTACGGTACCGATTACGGCTGCGTTGGGGGCAATCCAGTAGTCGCCCTTGGTGACGACCTTGCGTTCGGCAAGAGAATATTTCATTACAACAGCGGCACGATCATCAGCGCGACGATGTTGATGATCTTGATCAGTGGGTTCACGGCAGGGCCGGCAGTGTCCTTGTAGGGATCGCCGACCGTGTCGCCGGTTACCGCGGCTTTGTGCGCATCAGAGCCCTTGCCGCCATGATGGCCATCTTCGATGTACTTCTTGGCGTTGTCCCAGGCGCCGCCGCCGGTGGTCATCGAGATCGCAACGAAAAGCCCGGTCACGATGGTGCCCATCAGCACGCCGCCCAAAGTTTGCGCTCCCGCGCCGGGGCCGCCGAGCCAGGTAAAACCGACGCCGACCACGACCGGTATCAGAACCGGCAGTAGCGAGGGGATCATCATTTCTTTTATCGCAGCCTTGGTCAGCATGTCGACCGCTCTCGAGTAGTCAGGTTTGGCGGTTCCTTCCATGATGCCCTTGATCTCCTTGAACTGACGCCGCACTTCCACTACCACCGAGCCGGCGGCGCGGCCGACTGCTTCCATCGCCATCGCGCCGAACAGGTAAGGCACCAGGCCCCCGATGAACAGGCCGATGATTACGTAGTGGTTCGAGAGGTCGAACGAGACGGCTTTGTTGGCGGCTTCCAGGGCGTGGGTGTAATCGGCAAACAATACCAGTGCGGCCAGTCCTGCCGAGCCTATGGCATAGCCCTTGGTCACTGCCTTGGTGGTGTTGCCGACGGCGTCGAGCGGATCGGTGATAGCGCGCACTTCCTTGGGCATTTTAGACATCTCGGCAATGCCGCCAGCGTTGTCGGTGATCGGACCATAGGCGTCGAGCGCCACGATGATGCCGGTCATGGATAGCATGGAGGTCGCGGCAATCGCAATGCCGTAGAGTCCGGCGAACGAGTAGGCGCTGAAAATGGCTGCGCACACCGCAAGGACCGGCCAGGCAGTCGCCTTCATCGATACGCCGAGACCGGCGATGATGTTGGTGGCGTGACCGGTGGTGGATGCTGCCGCGACATGCTGCACCGGCGAGAATTCGGTCGCGGTGTAGTACTCAGTTATGACGACCATCAATGCGGTCAGCGCCAGGCCGACCACCGCGGCGCCGAACAACTTGAGCGCACTCAACTCAGGATACTGCACGCTGATGTCCCCCATCAGCAGCCAGGTCACCGGGATGAAGAGAAGCGCCGCAATCGCGCCCGATACGATCACTCCTTTGTAGAGAGCATTCATGATCTTGCCCCCGGGCGTGACGTTTACAAAAAAGCAGCCGATGATAGACGCAATGATCGAGACGCCCCCGAGCGCAAGCGGATAGACCACGGCCTTGCTGGCAACTTCGGGCTTGGCGAGCAAAAGCGCGCCGAGCAGCATGGTCGCGATTATGGTCACGGCGTAGGTTTCGAAAAGGTCAGCCGCCATGCCGGCACAATCGCCCACGTTGTCGCCGACGTTGTCGGCGATTACCGCGGGATTGCGCGGATCGTCTTCAGGAATTCCGGCTTCGACTTTCCCGACCAGGTCGGCACCGACGTCGGCGCCCTTGGTGAAGATGCCGCCGCCGAGACGCGCGAAGATTGATATCAGCGAGCCGCCGAACGCCAGTCCCACCAGCGGTTCGAGGATATGCTTGATCGAGGCGCCGTGCGCGGCGGACTCATGCAGTATCCAGAAAAAACCGGTTACGCCGGCGAGCGCGAGTCCGACCACCAGCATGCCGGTGATGGCGCCGCCGCGGAATGCGATGGTGAGCGCTTCGTTAAGCCCGGTGCGGGCCGCTTCAGCTGTGCGCACGTTGGCGCGCACCGACACGTTCATGCCGATGTAACCGGTAAGTCCCGACAGCACGGCGCCGATCGCAAAGCCGATCGCGGTCGTCCACGAGTGCAACGCAAAGCCGATTACCAGGAACAGGATCGAGCCGACAACGGCGATCGTCGTGTATTGGCGGTTGAGATATGCCGAGGCGCCCTGTTGAATAGCGGCGGCGATTTCGCGCATGCGATCGTTGCCGCTCGGCTGGTTCAGTATCCACCGGATCGAAACCCCGCCATAGATGATCGCGCCAATTGCGCATAACAGCGCGAACAACAAAGAAACCGACATTACCGACATGAACTTCTCCCTAAGATTGCTCGGCCATCGTAAGGCTGGCCGTTGTGCCTGTTAAAGTTGTGAGCCCGCATTATAAGGCCCGCCGCAGCCGGCTTGCACTTTTCGTGCCCGTTCCAGAGTCACGGGGCGGTGAAGCAGTGAACAAGTGAACGGGTAACTCAAAGCTATTTTTCACTTATTCACTCGTTCACTTGTTCACGCTCTTTCATATCTTGAATGCAGTGACGAGCTTTTTTTGCACTGCCGCGTTCTTGAGTTTCACGTACGCCGGCAGGCCATTTTTGTAAGGAGGATAATCCTCACCCGCGATCAGCGGCGCCAGATACTGGCGGCATTTGGCTGTAATGTGGAAACCATCCTCGCTGATGAAATCGCGTGGCATCTTTTTTTCGCGGTTGGCGATGTCTTTGAGTTCGGCCGCTTCGATCGTCCACCGATAGGGCTTGTTGGACTTGCGCACGATGACCGGCATTACCGCATTGCGGCCTTTGAGCGCGAGTTCGACCGCGGCTTTGCCGACGGCATAGGCCTGCTGCGCATCGGTTTTGGACGCGATATGGCGGGCGGAGCGTTGCAGGTAATCGGCAACCGCCCAGTGATACTTGTAGCCCAGTTTGTCCTTGACCAGATTGGCGAGTTGGGGCGCGACGCCGCCCAGCTGCGCGTGACCGAATGCATCTTTGAGGCCCGACTCCGACAAAAACTTGCCGTCGGCGTTGCGTATGCCTTCGGACACGCCGATCGCACAGTATCCATACCGCTTGACCGTCTGGTCGACGCGGGCGAGGAATTTATCGGGGTCGAACGTGATCTCGGGGAACAGCAGGACCTGAGGCGCATCGCCTTCCTTCTCGGCGGCAAGACCGCATGCCGCCGTGATCCAGCCAGCGTGGCGTCCCATCACTTCGAGGACGAAAACTTTGGTCGAGGTGCGCGCCATGGACGCGACGTCGTAGCCCGCCTCGCGGATGCTGGTGGCGACGTATTTGGCAACCGATCCGAAACCCGGGCAGCAGTCGGTAACGACAAGATCATTATCGACGGTCTTCGGGACGCCGATCGCGATCACCGGATAGCCGAGCTTGGCGGAAACCTGGGATACTTTGTAGGCTGTGTCCGCCGAATCGTTGCCGCCGTTATAAAAGAAATAGCCGATGTTGTGCGCTTTGAATACTTCGATCAGCCGCTCGTACTGGGCGCGGTTTTCCTCCAGCCCTTTGAGTTTGTAACGGCAGGAGCCGAATGCGCCCGCGGGGGTGTATCGCAGCGCGCGAATTGATGCCGCCGATTCCTTTGAGGTGTCGATCAGGTCTTCGGTGAGAGCGCCGATGATGCCGTCGCGACCGGCATAAACCTTGCCGATCTTGTTTTTGTGCTTGCGTGCGGTTTCGATCACCCCGCAGGCGGTGGCATTGATTACCGCGGTTACGCCCCCTGATTGGGCGTAGAAGGCATTTTTACTGGCCATGCCGTATCATCCGCGCGGCGCGAGTGCGGCGATTATCTTGTCGCGGATATCTTCCACCCGGCCATGGGCATCGATATTTATGCAGCGGGGCGCCCGTGCGTCGCCGCTCGCGGCCCATTTCTGGTAGTAATCGACGAGCGGTTTGGTCTGGGCGTGGTAATTTTCGATGCGTGTCTTGACCGTCTCCTCGTTGTCGTCCGGCCGCTGTATCAGCGGTTCCCCGGTGATATCGTCCTTGCCCGGCACCTTGGGCGGGTTGAACTCGACATGGTAGCTGCGGCCGGAGCCGGGATGGGTGCGGCGTCCGCTCATGCGGCGCAGAATTTCCGCGTCGGCGATTTTGAGCTGGATCACGAAATCGATGTCAATTCCGACTGCGCGCAAATCCTCGGCCTGGGCGATGGTGCGGGGAAAACCGTCGATAATAAAACCATTGCGGCAGTCCGGCTGCTTGACCCGTGCTTCGGCCATCTTGATCACAATCGAATCCGGCACCAACGCGCCGGATTCCATGAATTTCTTGGTCTCGATTCCGAGCGGCGTGCCAGCCTTGACCTCGGCCCGCAACATGTCGCCAGTTGAAATTTGCGGGATCTTGAAATGTTCGACCAGGAACTGCGCCTGGGTGCCTTTGCCAGCGCCGGGCATGCCCAGCAGGATAATGCGCATCATGTTGATTTCCTTGGCAGGTGGTGGCGTACTGGTGTGTGTGGCGTTTGCCCGGCACGAGACTTGCATTCGCCGGATATTGAGTGGGGCAGATTATACCGTTTCCGGCGTCGCCATGAAATCCGACCGGGCTTTCAGCCGCGGGTGATCAGGGCTTTGACCCGCGCCAGGTCGTCGTGAGTGTCGACCCCCACATGCGGTGCGGCAGCGGTGACGGCGACGCTGATACGGTGACCGTGCCAGAGCGCGCGCAGTTGTTCGAGCGCCTCGAATTGCTCGATAGGCGCCGGCGCGAGTTGAGCGTAGCTGGCGAGAAACGCAGCGCGGTAAGCATAAATGCCGATGTGGCGGTAGACCGGCAAGCCCGCAGGAATTGCGCTGATACCGCTGGCAAGCGCATCGCGCGACGGATCGTACGAGCGCGCAAACGCATCGCGCGCATAGGGTATCGGCGCGCGGCTGAAGTAAAGCGCATAGCCGTCCTTGTCGAGCACGACCTTCACTACGTTGGGATTCACCAGTTGCGGCGGTTCGGTCAGCGGACAGCATGCGGTTGCGATTGCGGCGGTGGGGCGTTCGGCGAGGCGCTGCGCAACGACGCGTATGAGTGCGGGCTCGATTAACGGTTCGTCGCCTTGCACATTGACGACGATGCGCTCCGGCGGGTAGCCGAGCTGGGCACAGACTTCGGCAATGCGATCGGTGCCCGATACATGATCGGCACGAGTCAGCGCCGCGGCGTATCCGTGCTGTTGCGCCGCCTGGGCGATTTCCGCATGGTCTGTGGCTATGACGACTTCCGAGGCGCCGCTTGCGCGGGCCCGGTCAGCGACGTGTATCACCATCGGTTTGCCGTTAATGTCGAGCAGCGGCTTGCCTGGCAGCCGCGTCGATGCGTAGCGCGCGGGGATGATGACGACGAACGCGCTCATGCGCGGTGAGGAGTAAGGAGTGAGGAGTAAAGAGTGAGAAACGCTGCCTCAACGTTTGCGTTTCGCCTCACTCCTTGCGCCTCCCGCCGTTCAAACTTCCTCCTCCGGAGGAAGTTTGCGCGCCTCGTCCTCGAGCATCACCGGTATGCCGTCTTTGACCGGATAGGCCAGCCGGTCCGGCTTGCAGATCAGCTCCTGTTTTGCCTTCGCATAGACGAGCGGCCCTTTGCAGATCGGGCATACCAGTATGTCGAGCAATTTGGCATCCATTCAATTCCCAATCTTATGCAGTATCAGCTCGTCCAAAGCCGGTTCGATCGTGGCGTCGACCGGCAGCACCCAGAACTTTTCATTGGCGAGAAGTTCGCATTTTACCGCATCCTTCTCCGTCATGATGACGGCGGCGTCGGGGTCGAAATTAAAGTCCGTGGCTTCAAAGGCGTGATGGTCCGGAAACGGGTGGGCGACGAACGAAATTCCGAGTTCCCGCAGATGATCGAAGTAGTGCTGCGGGTTGCCGATCGCGGCGATTGCGTGCACCTGCCGGCTTGCAAAGTATTCGGGACCGGCCTTGCTCTGCGGGTTGAGCAGACCGTAAAAAGTCCTGCCGCCGAGCGTCATTTCAAACGCCGGCACGGCCGGCGGCAGCGTATCACGCGGAAACAGCGCGGCGCCATTGACGACCACCGCATCGACGCTTTCCAGACGCCGCGGCGGCTCGCGCAGCGGCCCGGCAGGCAGCAGCATTCCATTGCCAAAGCCGCGCCCGCCGTCTATGACCGCAATTTCGATATCGCGCGCCAGACCATAATGTTGCAGACCGTCATCGCTGATGACGACATTGCAATCAGGATTGGCGGACAGCAAAGCACGCGCGGCCGCCGCTCTTTCTTTGCCGATCCATACCGGACAGCCGCAACGGCGCGCAAGCAACACCGATTCGTCACCGACTTCCCGGGGATTGCCGTCGGGTGTCACGCGTCGCGGTGCAGGAGCGCTGCCGCCATAGCCGCGACAGACGATGCCCGGCCGATAGCCGCGTTCGCGCAGCTGTTGGGCGAGCCAGATCACGACCGGGGTTTTGCCGGTGCCTCCGACGCTGAGATTGCCGACCACGACAACCGGCACCGGCAGTCGAGCGACGGCAAGCGCACCGCAGCGGTAGAGCATACGGCGCAGCGCGGCGAGCGCAGCGAAAATCAGGCTCAGCGGCCACAGCAGCAAGTGCAGCGGCGAGATGCAATACCAGTGTCGTTCCAGCCAGCGCATTGAGGTGATAGGCAATTAGCAATTAGTTCACTTGAGCGATTGGTCTTCACCAATTGCTAATTACTAATTGCTAATCGCCGATCACTTCCTGGTGGCCTGGGTTGTGAATGTGATGCGGCTGTAGCCGGCAATGCGCGCGGCTTCCATGATATGAATCACCGATTGGTGGGTAGCGGCGGCGTCGGCATTGATGACGATTACGGGATCGGGCGTGCCGCCGGCGGCGCGCTTCAATTCCTGGGCAAAGGCGTCAGGACTGCGGAACGGCGCTACGGTCTTGTTGATGAGGTAACTGCCCTGGCCATCGACCGCGACATTGATCTGGTTCGGCCGCTCTTCCGGCTTGTTGGCTTCGGCGGTCGGCAGGTTGATCTGCAGCTCGGAGTAGCGCGAGTACGTGGTGGTGACCATCAAAAAGATCAGGATCACCAGCAAAACGTCGATCAAGGGGATCAGGTTGATCTCCAGATCTTCCCTGCGTGTACCGAGACGGAAATTCATGAATCGGTCCGCGAACTCAGCTTTGGCGCTCGCCGTGCAGGATTTCGACCAGCTTTACCGCCTGACTTTCCATTTCGACAATCAGGGAATCGACCTTGTTGCGGTAGTGGCGGTAGAAGATCATGCTCGGAATTGCAACGATCAGACCCATCGCAGTGTTATAGAGCGCGATCGAAATGCCGTGCGCCAGCACAATGGGGTTGCTGCCGGAAGGGGCCTGCGAACCGAAGATTTCGATCATACCGATCACCGTTCCGAGCAGGCCGAGCAACGGGCTGATCGTGGCGATGGTGCCCAGCGTGGTCAGGAAACGCTCGAGTTCATGGCCGACCGCGCGCCCGGTTTCGTCGATTGCCTCTTTCATCACCTGCGGCGTGCTTTTGACGTTCTTGAGTCCGGCGGCGAATACCTGCGCCAGCGGCGAGCCGCTGGCAAGCCGGGCGAGCAACTGCGGACTGACGCTGTTCTGGCGATATTCCTGGATCACCTGGTCGAGTAATTCTCTGGGGGCGACGATGCTGCTGCGTAGCGACCACGCCCGCTCGCCTATGATGGCAAGCGCGATGACGGACGCGAGCAGCAGCGGCCACACTGGCCAGCCGGCCGCTTCAATCATTGCGAACAATGTTTTCTCCGATACGGTTCAATTTGAACGCCGTAACTGTATATGGGTGATGCCGTCTCAGCAAGCGCAATCAACGCCCGCAGTACCGAGTCCGCCTCGGGTGAGGTTCGAAGCATGCCAAAATAATTGCGGACATAAAATTGCGTTGGCGGTGCCCCAGGTTCATTTCACGAAAAATTTCCAGCGCAACAAAATGGCGAGGAAATCTGTCCACAATTGCTGTGGATAAGTCTGTGGGAAGTTTGTAAACAACTCATCTAAGTGAGTTACCTGTAAAGAGTTTTGCTACATTGCTCAATTTTTAAACTCGTGAATTACCGCGTTAAATCAGTATCTTAAAATTCAGAGCAAGGTTTCATGCGAGTTTGCGGGGAGACCTTGTTACGGTTTCATGAATGGTGTGGATGAGACGCCCGTGCGAAATTTGCCGCGACGCCGGCGTCAAGCCTTGAATCGTTTGAAAAAGTTTCTTGCGGGTGCTTTATTTTTGCGCGGTGCGGCAATAGCGAAGGGTAAAATCGCTCGATGCAGTCGGTTTCCGAATCTGAAATGCAGCCGCGCGTTATCAGCGTCGCTGAACTCAATCGCCTGGCCAAGGAACTCGTCGAAGGCAATCTGCCATTGATGTGGGTCAGCGGCGAGATTTCGAATTTCACGCGCGCGGTGTCCGGACACTGCTATTTCTCGCTGAAAGACGCGCACGCCCAGGTGCGGTGCGTAATGTTTCGTCACAAGGTGCAGTTGCAGGACTGGCGGCCGGAGAACGGCATGCAGGTCGAGGTGCGCGCCTGCCCGTCCTTCTACGAGGCGCGCGGAGAGTTTCAGCTCAATGTCGAGGCGATGCGCCGCTCTGGGCTCGGGGCGCTCTATGCTGCGTTCGAGAAGCTCAAGGCGAAGTTGCAGGCGGAAGGACTTTTCGACCCGGCAACCAAGGTCCCGCTGCCGCGTTTCCCGCGCAAGATCGGCGTCGTTTCGTCACTCAAGGCTGCTGCTTTGCGCGACGTGCTGACCACGCTCAGCCGCCGCATGCCATCTATTCCGGTCATCATCTACCCGGCGGCGGTGCAGGGCGAAGGAGCGGGACGGCAGATAGCAGCGACCATCGCAGCCGCCGACGCGCGTGCCGAGTGCGATGTGCTGATCGTGTGCCGGGGCGGCGGCAGCATAGAAGACCTGTGGGCATTCAACGAAGAAATCGTAGCGCGCGCGATCCATGCTTGCGCGCTGCCGGTGGTGTGCGGAATCGGGCACGAAACCGATTTCACGATCGCCGATTTCGTCGCCGATGCACGTGCGCCGACACCCACCGCTGCGGCGCAGTTGGCAAGCCCCAACCGTGATGACTTGCGCCAGGAACTCGGTCACTATGCGCAGCGCCTGGTCCGCGTCGCCGAGCGCGCCCTTGAGCGCCGCATGCAGCAGTTGGACGGGCTGGCGCGGCGCCTCGTTCATCCCGGCGAATTTATTGCCGGCCAGCTGCATCAACTCGGTCAGCTGACACGCCGGCTGCGCCACGCGTGGGCGCACGCTGCCGACAACAATCAGTGGCGGCTGCGGGAACTCTGCCAGCAGATGATTTCCGTGCGGCCCGATCTGGCTGCGCTGGCCGTGCAGCAGCGGGCGCTCGCCCAGAATCTGACGAGCAGCGCGGCACACCGGTTACAGACGCTGGACGGCGTATTGAAAAGCCTGGCGTCGCAGCTGGCGCAGCTCAATCCGCAAGCCGTGCTTGAGCGCGGTTACGCAATGGTCGAAAGGTCCGGCGGTCAAATTGTGCGGAACAGCTCGCAGATCGAAATCAGAGACGAAATCAAGATTGCGTTTGCCAAGGGCTGGGCCAAAGCCCAGGTGAGCGATAAAGGGTGATTCGATTCAGCCGCCGATAAGCGCCGAAATAAAGCCAAAGCTGAGCCGCAAAGGACGCGAAGGAAAAACAGAATCAGGATTTGGGCCGGAATCCCGAATCCTCAATCCTGAATCGCGACTCCTGCCTTGAACGCCAATCCCTATGCGGCTTTCCGGGCGACGTGCACCGTCATTGGGCTGTTTTTTCCGGCAGACGTTGCCGTAAGTGCGCAAGCACCTGATCGCTCAAATCCTCCGCCAGGCAATCGAACTCAGTCACGTCTTTCATCGAGCGCAGCCAGGTGAGCTGGCGTTTGGCCAGCTGGCGCGTCGCGGCGATGCCCAGCTCACGAAGCTTGGCAAGCCCGAACTCGCCGTCAAGGTATTGCCAGGCCTGGCGGTAGCCGACGCAGCGCATCGACGGCAGCGTCGCGTCGAGCCCATAGTCCGCGCGCAGTTTGCGAAGCTCCCCGATCAGCCCGAGTTCGAGCATCGCTTCGAAACGCGTCGCAATGCGGTCATGCAGCTCGGCGCGGTCGCTTGGTATCAGTGCAATTTTGACCGGCACGTAGGGGAAATAGACGTATTTCGGTTTTTTCAGCAGGTCCGACATTGCCCGGTTGGTGATGTAAAAAACTTCGAGTGCGCGTTGAATGCGCTGCGCATCGTTGGGCGCCAGCCGCGCCGCCGTTTCCGGATCGACGCGGCTCAACTCCTTGTGCAGCGCCGGCCATCCGGACTCGTCAGCCATGGTGTCGATCACCATGCGGACCGCGGGATCGGCTTCCGGCAGTTCGGATAATCCCTCGATCAGGGTCTTGAAGTACATCATGGTGCCGCCGACCAGCAGCGGTATCTTCTTGCGTTCGGTAATTTCGCGCATCAGCGTCAGGGTGTCATCGCGAAAGCGCGCCGCAGAGAAAATTTCATCGGGATCGATTACGTCGATCAGATGATGCGGCGCTGCCTCGAGCGTTTCGGCATCCGGTTTGGCGGTGCCGATATTCATGTGCCGGTACACCTGCGCCGAATCGACGCTGATGATTTCGCACGGCAGCTCGCGCACGAGGTCGACAGCTACCCCGGTTTTGCCGCTCGCGGTCGGGCCCATGAGCATGATCGCGGGTGGGTATTGCTGCGGTGTCGAAGTTTTGGGTTTTGTGCGCCGCGTTGCCATTGCGATTTGAGCTGTCAGCTGTCAGCGTTCAGCGATCAGCCTATTTGCGACGATTGCGCATGGTTTGGGCTGATAGCTGACGGCTGAATGCTGACCGCTTATCTTCCTCTCATAAACAGCTTGTCGAGTTCGGCAACGCTGATCTGGTGCCAGGTCGGACGCCCATGGTTGCACTGGCCCGAACGTTCGGTGGTTTCCATCTCGCGCAGCAGCGCGTTCATTTCAGTGCCGCTCAACGTGCGGTTCGCACGCACCGCGGCATGGCATGCCATCGTTCCCAGCAGCTCGTTTTGGCGCTCGAGCAGCACACGGCTCGCTCCGAATTCGCGGATTTCAGCGAGCACGTCGCGCGCAAGTTCGGCAGCATCGGCGTCCTTCAGCGCGACCGGCACTCCGCGCACTGCGAGTGAAGTCGGCGACAGCGCTGCGATCTCGAAGCCAATCCTGGCAAGCGTTTCCGCGTGGTCTTCAGCGGTCGCTACGTCGATACGCTCGGCGTTGAACACCGCAGGGATCAGCAGCGGCTGCATGGCGATGCGGTCGGCATCGAGCTGGATTTTCAGTTTTTCGTAAACGATGCGCTCATGCGCTGCATGCATGTCTACGATCACCAGTCCGTGTTCGTTCTGGGCGAGAATATAGATGCCGGCGAGCTGCGCTAGGGCAAAGCCGAGCGGTGGCAGTTCCGCTGCGGGCTCAGCGGTTGTGCCGCCTGGCGCGAATTCACGCCCGAACAGCGTTTCGTAAGCCGCTGCCGATTGGGCGACACCCAGCGCCATTCTGTGCTGAGTCGGGACAAACCCCGGGGTTGCTGATGGACGCGATGGCGCTGCCGGGAGGACGTCCGTGGTGCCGCCCGCCACCGTTCCCGCCAGCGCCCGGGTCAGAGCGTGGAACACGAACTGATGTATGGCCTGTGAATCGCGGAAACGCACTTCGGTCTTGGTCGGGTGCACGTTGACATCGACGCGGGCCGGATCGAGTTCGAGAAACAGCACGTAGGCTGGAAACCGGTCATGATGCAGCACGTCCTGGTAGGCTTGGCGCAGCGCATGGGCCAGCACCTTGTCGCGCACGAAACGGCCGTTGACAAAAAAATACTGGGCATTGCGCGCGCCCTGCGCTGCGGCTGGCAGACCGGCGAGACCGCTCAGGCGCAGCCCGCCGATCTCGGCGTCGACAGTGACAGCTGCCGCAGTGAATTCGTCTCCGAGCACGGCGCCTATGCGCAGCGCGGCATCCTGTGCCTTGAGGTGCCATTGCGCGCGGCCATTGTGCTGGAGTTTGAACGCGATATCCGGGCGCGCCAGCGCCATGCGTTTGAAGACTTCGTCGCAATGCGCGAATTCGGTGGTTTCGGACTTGAGGAATTTGCGGCGTGCCGGCGTGTTGAAATAAAGGTCGCGCACTTCGACGCTGGTCCCGGGGTCATGGGCAGCAGGCTTGGGCTCGGATACCTCGCCACCTTCAGCGCTGATCGCCCAAGCGTGTTTCGATTCACGGGTGCGGCTGGTAAGAGTCAGGCTGGCGACCGCCGCAATGCTGGCCAGCGCCTCGCCGCGAAAACCAAGACTAGCGATGCGCTCCAGGTCGTCCAGCGTCGCAATTTTGCTCGTCGCGTGGCGCATCAGCGCCAGCGGCAGTTCTGCCTGGGCTATGCCCAATCCGTCATCGCTGACCTTGAGCAGCTTGGTGCCGCCGCTTGCAAGTTGCACGCCGATATCATGCGCGCCGGCGTCCAGGCAGTTTTCGAGCAATTCCTTGAGCGCCGCCGCTGGACGCTCCACGACCTCGCCCGCGGCGATCTGATTGACAAGCAGGTCGGGCAATAGGTGAATTGCAGCCATGGGAAATTATAACTTGATTGACTTGCATCAAAGATAACAAGCGTCAGCCGCGCGGATTTCGCGGGCGCCTTGCTATAATCGACCATCAACATTCAGTGGTTTATTTAGGGGGATTCATGCCTCAGGTCATAGGCGTACCAAAAGAAACAGCAGCCGGTGAGAAGCGTGTTGCCACCGTGCCTGAAGTCGTTGAAAAGCTCGTCAAACTGGGTTTCAGGGTTGCCGTGGAGTCCGGCGCCGGGGACGCGGCGAATTTCAGCGACGATGTTTACCGTGCCGCAGGCGCCGAGATAATCGCCGGTGCGGCCCAACTCTGGGCCGGTTCGGACATCGTGTTCAAGGTGCGCGGGCCGACTGCGGAAGAAATCGGCCTGATGCGCGAAGGCGGCACGCTGGTCAGCTTCATCTGGCCGGCGCAGAACCCGGAGCTGCTGCAACGACTCGCGGCGAAGAAGGCAACTGTGCTGGCGATGGACAGCGTGCCGCGCATTTCGCGTGCGCAGAAGCTGGACGCGCTCTCTTCGATGGCCAATATCGCGGGTTACCGCGCGGTCATCGAAGCCGCGCATCACTTCGGCCGTTTCTTTACCGGCCAGATCACGGCTGCGGGCAAAGTGCCGCCGGCCAAGGTATTCGTCATCGGCGCGGGTGTCGCAGGTCTCGCCGCCATCGGTGCAGCGTCCGGATTGGGCGCCATCGTGCGCGCCAATGATACGCGCCCGGAAGTGGGTGATCAGGTCAAGTCCATGGGCGGCGAGTTCGTCACCGTCGACTATCAGGAAGAGGGTTCCGGTGTCGGGGGCTATGCGAAGGTGATGAGCGAAGGATTCCTGAAAGCCCAGGCCGCGGTATTCGCCAAGCAGGCAAAGGAAGTGGACATCATCATCACCACCGCGCTCATTCCCGGAAAACCGGCGCCGAAGCTGATCACCGCAGCGATGGTGCAGTCGATGAAACCGGGCAGCATCATCGTCGACATGGCGGCGGAGCAGGGCGGCAACTGCGAACTGACCGTGCCGCATCAAGTGACCGTGGTGCACGGCGTGACCATCATCGGCTACAGCGATCTGCCGAGCCGGCTGTCCAAGCAGTCGAGTACGCTGTATGCGACGAACTTGTTCCGCCTCGCCGAGGAATTGTGCAAGACCAAGGACGGCATCATCAACGTCAACATGGACGACGAGGTGCTGCGCGGCACCACCGTGGTGAAGGAGGGCAACATCACCTGGCCGCCGCCCGCGCCCAAGCTTTCGGCGGTTCCACCCGCGGCTGCGGCCGCGAAGCCGGCGGCAGTTCCTGCGGCGAAGGGGCACGGACATGGCGGAGGCGGCGCTCCGGCTTCCGCCATGCGCACTGCGGTCATGTTCGGCATCGCCGCGCTGGTGTTCTGGTTCGTCGGCGCAAACGCGCCCGAGGCCTTCCTCGCCCACTTCACCGTTTTCGTGCTGGCCTGCTTCGTCGGCTACATGGTGGTGTGGAACGTCACCCCCGCGCTGCACACGCCGCTGATGAGCGTAACCAATGCGATCAGCAGCATCATCGCCATCGGCGCCCTGGTGCAGATCGCGCCGCCACTGGCCGGCGGTGGAGCGGCGCGTCCGGAGGAGTGGATCCACTGGCTGGCGTGGGTGGGCATCGCGCTCACCGCAATCAACATGTTCGGCGGTTTCGCCGTCACGCAGCGCATGCTGCAGATGTTCCGCAAATAACGGAGACGATTCATGTCCGCAACTCTTGCGACTGCCTCCTATATCGGAGCGACAATACTCTTCATACTCAGCCTTGGCGGCCTCTCCAATCCGGAGAGCTCGAGGCGCGGCAATCTCTACGGCATGATCGGCATGACGATCGCCGTGCTGGCGACGGTTTCCGGTCCGCACGTCACGTCGGCCGGCTATACCTGGATCATTGGCGCGATGTTGATTGGCGGCAGCATCGGTCTGTACGCCTCGCGCGTCGTGAGAATGACGCAGATGCCGGAACTGGTGGCGCTGATGCACAGCCTGGTCGGCCTGGCCGCCATGCTGGTCGGCTTTGCCAATTACATCGACCCGGCGGCCTCGGCGGATTTCAGCGGCGCCGCGAAGTCGATTCACGAAATGGAAATCTACATCGGCGTCCTCATCGGTGCGGTGACCTTCACGGGCTCGGTGATCGCCTTCGGCAAGCTCTCCGGCAAGATCGGCGGCAAGCCGATGCTGCTGCCGGGGCGCCACTGGATGAACCTCGCCGGCCTGCTCGTTGTGATCTGGTTCGGGCGACAGTTCCTGCACGCGGAATCGATCGATGCGGGCATGATGCCGCTCGCCGTCATGACCGTGATCGCCCTGCTGTTCGGCATTCACATGGTGATGGCGATCGGCGGCGCCGACATGCCAGTGGTGATTTCGATGCTCAACAGTTACTCCGGCTGGGCGGCGGCGGCGACCGGCTTCATGCTCTCGAACGACCTGTTGATCGTCGTCGGCGCGTTGGTCGGTTCCAGCGGCGCCATCCTCTCCTACATTATGTGCCGGGCGATGAATCGCAACTTCATCAGTGTGATTGCCGGCGGATTCGGCACCGAGGGCGGCGCGCCCGTGGCCGCGGGCGGCGCGCAGCCGGCGGGCGAGGTTAATCCTATCCTTGCCGCGGAAACGGCGGAACTGCTGCGCGAGGCCAAGAACGTGATCATCGTGCCGGGCTACGGCATGGCCGTCGCCCAGGCGCAGCATACGGTGTATGAAATCACCAAGCATCTGCGCGAGAAAGGCGTCAATGTGCGCTTCGGCATACACCCGGTGGCGGGCCGCATGCCCGGCCACATGAACGTGCTGCTGGCCGAGGCCAAAGTGCCTTACGACATCGTCATGGAAATGGACGAATTGAATGAGGACTTCCCCGACACTGATGTCGCCATGGTGATCGGCGCCAACGACATCGTCAACCCAGCGGCCCAGGAAGACCCGACGAGTCCGATCGCCGGCATGCCGGTGCTGGAAGTGTGGAAGGCCAAGACCTCGATCGTAATGAAGCGCAGCATGGCCACCGGCTACGCGGGCGTCGACAATCCGCTCTTCTACAAAGAGAACAATCGCATGCTGTTCGGCGATGCCAAGAAGATGCTGGACGAAGTGCTCAGTGCGCTGAAAGCCTGATCGTCGCGCTTACCGGCGGCTTACGGATTAACCGCGACGCGCGCCCGCGCGACCGGCGGGTTCTGCGCGAAATAGCGTTTGATGCCGGACAGGATGGCGGTTGCCATTTTGTCCTGATAGGCCTCGTCCTTGAGTTTTTTCTCTTCGTCCGGGTTGCTGATGAATGCGGTTTCGACCAGGATCGACGGTATGTCCGGCGATTTGAGAACTGCGAATCCGGCCTGCTCGACCGCAGCCTTGTGCAGTGTATTAATACCGCCGAGTTCACCGAGTACCGATTTGGCGAGCTTCAAGCTGTCGTTGATGGTTGCGGTCTGCGACAGGTCGAGTAACGTCTGCTTGAGGTACGGGTCGGACACGTCGAGGTTCACGCCTCCGATCAGGTCGGCTTCGTTTTCCTTCTTGGCGAGCCAGCGTGCCGCGGCGGACGTGGCGCCGCGTTCCGACAGCGCGAAAACCGAAGAGCCGCGCGCATCCGGTCTGATGAATGCGTCCGCATGGATTGATACAAAGAGATCGGCGCTGACGCGGCGCGCCTTCTGCACCCGCCCGTGCAGGGGAATGAAATAGTCGCCGTCGCGCGTGAGCACCGCGCGCATATTGGGTTCCTGGTCGATCATCGCCTTGAGCTTGCGCGCGATCGCGAGCGTCACGACTTTCTCATGCGTGCCGCGGCGGCCCTTGGCGCCGGGATCCTCGCCACCGTGGCCGGCATCGACCGCCACCAACATCAGCCGCTGGTTGTCATTCCGGTCGCGGCGCGGCCCCGCTTTGGGGGCGATCTCGGCCGGCGTTGCGCGCGCGACCTCGGCGGGGGCGGCAATGGGGGCTTCAACGGGTTTGCCACCGTCTGTCGCAGGCGGCGCGGCGCCCGCCGGAAGCTGCATGGTCTGCGTTTTCTCGAGCAACGCGAGCAGTGGATCGACTGCGTGCGCCGGGTAGATGTCGAGGACCAGCCGGTGGTTGTATTCGGCGATCGGCCGCAACGTAAATACCTCGGGCTTGGCATCGGTCTTGAGGTCGAACACGAGCCGGAGCACGCCAGGCATGAAGCGTCCGACGCGTACTGATTTGACATAGGGATCGTTGGCGCCGATTTTTCCGGCAAGCTCACTGATCGAGGGCGAGACGGCAAGATCCTCCAGGTCGAGGACCAGCCGTTCCGGATTCTTGAGTTGCAAAAGCTGGTGCCGGATGGGCGTGGTGGATTCGAGCGTGATGCGCGTGTAGTCCTGCGCCGGCCAGACGCGCGTCGACGTGACCTGGGTCGCCGCCAGCGCCGCGTTCGGCAGCGCCAGCAGGCAAAACAACAGAAATTGCAGGAACAAAAAACTATGCGGCAGGCTGACCATGAAGGAGGTCGCCCGGGTATGAGGCTGATTCAGTGGTGCAACTGCTTTAAACAATTTCTACCTGCCTCCGTATCTGCGCTGATCGTGACGCGGCGGCCGTTGCCGTCAATTTCCATCTCGATCCTCATGTCGGGCGCTGGCAACAACCCACCGGCTTTTTCCGGCCACTCTACGAGGCACACGGACTCGCCGTTGAAATATTCGCGCAAGCCCGCGTCCACCCATTCATCAGAACGGTTGAAGCGATAAAAATCAAAGTGATACAAGTATAACTTAGAAACGATGTAAGGTTCAACTAGGGCAAATGTCGGACTTTTGACCCGTTCCGTGACCCCCAGCGCGCGCAATACACCCCGGGCCAGCGTTGTTTTCCCGGCGCCGAGGTCGCCGCAGAGAAAAATCACCATTCCGGGCCGCAGTCCACGCGCAATTTCGCCGCCCAGCGCCAAGGTGGCGGCCTCGGCGGGCAGAAAACGTGCCATTCGCGCCGCCGGCTGTTTATGATGGTCGGCCATGGAAAGCAATCAGCAGGAAGCGCCGGCGCGGTTCGACGCGGGCGCTATCGTTCAGCAGATCCGGCAGTGGGGCGCCCGGCTCGGGTTTCAGAAAATCGGCATTTCGGACATCGATCTGAGCCATGCCGAGCCGCGCCTGATCGAGTGGTTGAGCGCGGGTTTCCATGGCGAGATGGATTATATGGCAAAGCACGGTGTCAAACGCGCGCGCCCGGCCGAGCTGGTGCCGGGGACGTTGCGCGTGATCGCTGCACGCATTAACTATCTGCCGCCGGGGGCCTCCGCAAGCTGGGCGGTAATCAACGACGGCAGCAGGGCGTTCGTATCGCGCTACGCGCTCGGACGCGATTACCACAAAGTGCTGCGCCGAAGATTGCAGCAGCTTTCCACACGCATCGAGGCCGCGGTCGGGGCATACAAATATCGCGTATTCACCGATAGCGCGCCGGTGATGGAGGTTGAACTTGCTGAGAAAGCGGGCCTGGGTTGGCGCGGCAAACATACTTTGCTGCTGACGCGCGATGCGGGTTCGTACTTTTTCCTCGGTGAAATTTATACTGATCTGCCGCTGCCGGCCGATCAGTCTGGCGGTAACCATTGCGGCACCTGTGTGAAGTGCATCGATATTTGCCCGACCCGCGCGATCATTGGGCCCTATCGGCTCGACGCGCGGCGCTGCATCTCGTATCTCACCATCGAGCATCACGGCAGCATCCCGGTCGGGTTGCGGCCTTTGATCGGCAATCGCGTTTATGGCTGCGACGATTGCCAGCTCGCGTGCCCGTGGAACAAGTACGCGCAGGCAAGCGCAGAGCCGGATTTTGCGGTGCGTAACGGTCTTGACGATGCGTCTCTCGTCGAGCTTTTCACATGGAGCGAAGCGGAATTTCACTCGCGCCTGCTGGGCAGCGCGATCCACCGTATCGGCTATGAGCGCTGGCTGCGTAATCTGGCCGTGGGACTGGGAAACGCGCCAACGGCCTTGCCGATCACAGCCGCATTGCGGTCGCGCAGTGACCATCCGTCAGCGTTAGTTCGCGAGCACGTGGCATGGGCGCTGGCGCAGCACGTTGCGCAGCGGGTTTGAATCGCCTTGTCACGACCGTCGCGGGGTTGTTAAGATACCTGGGCATAACATAAAGAAACCAACTGGAGGAGATCCGACATGAATTTCAAGAAATGCACTCTCGCAGCCACACTCGCATTAGCCGCTTTTGCCATCACCGCACAGGCCGCAGGCTATCCCGACCGTCCGATCAAAATGATCGTGCCCTGGGCCGCCGGCGGCGATACCGACAACATTTTCCGTCCGTTCGGACAGTCGCTGCAGAAAGCGCTGGGCGGCGCAACGGTGGTGATTGCCAATGTCGGAGGTGCTTCGGGTACGGTCGGTGCGCGTGAAGCGAAAAGCGCGCCGCCCGACGGCTACACGCTCTATGCGGTGCATGATTACATTCATTCCACTTACTACACCGGTGTTTCTGATGTGAACTACACCGATTTCGAGCCGATCTGCCTGATTTCGTCGACCCCATCAGTGCTTACTGCAAGCCCGAAGACCAAGTGGACCACGCTGAAAGAACTGATCGACGACGCGAAAGCGCGCCCGGGCCAGATTTCCGTCGGCGCCACGCTCGGCTCGACCAGCCATTTTTTCCCGGCGATTTTCGAGAAAGCGGCCGGCATCAAATTCAAATACGTGTCGTACGACGGCCTCGCGCAACGCATGAACGCGATTCTCGGCGGCCATAATGACCTGACCGACGGCAACCTGACGCAGAAAGGCAAAGTCGACGCCGGCCAGCTCAAATTTCTGGCGATCGGCACCGAAAAGCGCAGCCCCGAACTGCCGAACGTGCCGACATTCAAGGAACTTGGCTATAACGTCGTTTATGCAGTGTCGCGCGGCGTGATGGCGCCGAAGGGCACTCCCGCCGACGTTCTCGCGAAGCTGGAAGGTGCGTGCGCCCAGGCCGCCAAGGATAAGACCTATGCCGATTCGATGAAGGTGCAGGGGACCGATGTGCACTACCTTGACCGCAAGGGCTTTCTTGAGTTTCTCAAGCAGAACGACGTGCTGAACAAGGACTTGGCGCGCGACCTCGGGCTGCTGAAGCGCTGAGTTCCCGCATGCTCGGTCGGGATGGCGTCGCCGGGCTCATCTGTCTCGGCCTGAGCATTGCGTTGCTGGTGATGACGCGCGGACTGCCGCAGTCCGCGCTGGTGCCGATCGGGCCCGGTTTTTATCCGCAGATTGTGCTCGGCATCATGGCGGTGCTGTCCATCATGCTCATCGCCGCCGATGCGTGGTCGCACCGGCGCAGCCGGGGCGCGGTTCCCGCTGCCGCACCCGAAGTGCGCAACTATCCCCTGGTAACAACGACTTTTGCGGTATTCGCCGCGTATGTGCTGCTGCTGCCATTTCTCGGCTTCCGGGTCGGGACATTCCTGTTCGTGATGGCGTTGCAGGCGGTGCTTCAGAAACCGCAAGGTTGGCGGCGCTGGACGATGATCGTCGCCGCTGCGCTCGCGGCGGTGATCGTGACTTACCTCGCGTTTGAAGTTTACCTGTCCGTGCTGCTGCCGCGCGGGCGGTGGAGCGGTTTCTAAACCGGACTGGCCATGCTCGAACTACTCGCCTCCGGCATCGTCGACGTCCTGCATTTCAAATACCTCGTGCCACTGTTTCTCGGCACCCTGGTAGGCGTGGTGGGTGGCGCGCTGCCCGGGGTCACCATCACCATGACGATCATCATGGTGCTGCCATTCACTTTCGGACTCGATCCGCTGCAGGGCCTTGCGGCGATGACCGGCGTCTATGTCGGCGGCTCCGCGGGGGGTGCGATTACCGCGGCGCTGATCGGCATACCCGGCACGCCGTCGGCCGTCACCACAACCTTCGACGGCTTTCCGATGACGCAAAAAGGCCAACCCGGGCGCGCCGTCTGGCTCGGCGTCTGGTCCTCATTTCTGGGCGGCCTGCTCGGTGGCGTATTTTTGATCGGCGCCACTGGCTGGCTCGCCGCAATCGCGTTGGAATTCGGCCCGTGGGAATATTTTTCGCTGTTTGTCTTTGCATTGTCCATGGTGGCGGGCCTGACCGAAGGCTCGCTCATCAAAGGTCTGCTCGCAGGTGCGATCGGGTTGGTAATCACGGTCATCGGCTCCGATCCCATTATGAGCGTCCCGCGGTTTACCCTGGGCACCGATTTCCTGCGCAACGGTTTTCCGTTCCTGCCGGTGCTGATCGGCATTTTTGCGTTCGCCCAATTAATGACCGACATCGAGAAGATGAGGCGCACCGGGGGATCTGCGGCGTCGATCAAGGCGCCGCCGCTCACCGTTTCGCATCTGAAGGTGTTATGGGAGATTTTGACCAGACCGTTCCTGTTGATCTGGTCGACGCTGATCGGGATCCTGATCGGCGTGTTGCCGGCCATTGGCGGCAGCGCGGCCACGGTCATGGCCTACGACCAGGCGAAAAAGTTCTCACGTCACCCCGAGCGCTTCGGCAAAGGCAATCCCGAGGGCATCATTGCTTCGGAGGCGTCATGCAACGCCAACGTCGGCGGATCGCTCGTCACGATCATGGCGTTCGGCATCCCCGGTGATGCGGTGACCGCGGTCATGCTCGGCGCGATGACGATACACGGCATCCAATCCGGCCCGCTTTTCATCACACAGCACCCTGGCGTCGCCTACGGCATTTATGCCGCGTATTTGCTGGCGCACCCCATCATGGTCCTGATCTGCCTGCTGGGCACGCGCTTTTTCATGCGCGTTGTCACCGTCAACAAATCGATTCTGATTCCGATCGTCATGGTGCTGTGCGTGATCGGCGCGTACGCGCTGAATAACATCATGGACGACGTCTACGTACTGCTGCTGTTCGGCTTGATCGGCTACGCGCTGGTGAAATTCCGCTTTCCGCTCGCGCCGCTGATTCTCGGCCTGATTCTCGGTGACCAGATCGAAGTCAACCTGGTGCG
>Ga0315281_10002179_pt1 | contig 29090 bp, 32 predicted proteins | sample YL17G07_0_MG_FD_204540 | JGI IMG/M metagenome (GOLD analysis project Ga0315281, IMG submission 204540) | Sediment microbial communities from Yellowstone Lake, YNP, Wyoming, USA - YL17G07_0 | ecosystem: Environmental > Aquatic > Freshwater > Lake > Sediment | place: USA: Wyoming | collected...
GATCAGGCAGAAACCGGCGTTTTCAGTATAGCCCGTCTTCACGCCGTCCACATGCGGGTCCAGCCAAAGCAGGCGGTTGCGGTTCTGCTGGGTAATGTTGTTATAGCGGTACTCGCGCAGCGAATACAGCGGATAGTACTCGGGAAAATCCCGGATCAGGGCCGCGGCGAGCAAAGCGAGGTCGTGGGCTGTGGAATAGTGCGCGGGATCGGGCAGGCCGCTCGAGTTGGTGAAGCTCGTATTTTTCATCCCCAGGCGCTGCGCTTCGCGGTTCATCATCTGCGCGAACACCTCCTCCGACCCGGCAACGGCTTCGGCCAGCGCAATGCAGGCGTCGTTGCCGGACTGCGCGATCATGCCATGCAACAGTTCGTCCACTTTCACCGGCTTTCCCGGCTCGATGAACATACGCGAGCCGGCGGCCTTCCAGGCGCGTTCCGATACCGCTACCACTTGGTCCAGGGTCAGTGTCTTCTGCTTCAGCGCCGAAAACGCCAGGTAGGCGGTCATCAGCTTGGTGAGCGAGGCCGGCTCGACGCGCTCGTGCTGGTTTGCGCTGACGATCGCTTGCGCGCTGGTGACGTCGTAGAGCAGCCAGGCCTTGGCGGCAATCGGCGGAGGAAGCGGTATGTCCGCCAAGGCAAAGGCGGGCAGAAGCAGCAGGAGGACCAGCAGGCGTGTCATGAAGGCGGCGCAAAAGTGCAAATTATACCAGCCGGCGAAGAGGGCGATCCTTCGTTTCCCGCCTTGATCCCCGATCTTGCAACGCGCTCCAGCCGCAGCCCTATTTGTTCACCAACAGCGGCGTGAAATCGAGTTCGGCGCGGATTTTCTCGGCCACCGCGTTGGCCTCTTTGCGCGCGCGATACGGGCCCAGGTGCAGGCGGAACATGCCGTCGCGCCGGTGAATCTGGATCGCTTCATTGAGCCAGGCGAGTTGCTGATAGACGCGGACGCGGAAATTCTCGGCGTTTTCGCGCGCCGAAAAAGCGCCGAGCTGCAGGTAGATGCCACCCGCCTCGGCATCGACGGGAATCGCCGGCGCCGGCTTGGCGGGCTCGGGCTGCGGCAGGCTGTCCGGGGCCGGCGTCAGCGCGGTGATCGACTGCGTCTCGGCAAGCGCTTGCGCCGCGTTCGGTCGCGGCGCCGCGGCAGCCGGCGCCGCCTGCCGCCGACCTGCGGCGATCACGGGCATGTCCTCGCGTGTGATGGATTCCACCTCGACCGATGCGCTGCCGGCTCCGGTGTAGCCGAGTTTGTAGGCCGCCGCGTAGGACAAATCGATGAGGCGCCCCGAGTGAAAAGGCCCGCGGTCGTTGATGCGCACGATCACGCTGCGGCCGTTGGCGAGGTTGGTCACGCGGGCGTAGCTCGGGATCGGCAGCGTCGCGTGCGCGGCGGTCATCGCGTACATGTCGTAGGGCTCGCCGCTGGAGGTGCGCTGGCCGTGGAACTTGCGTCCGTACCAGCTGCCGATGCCGCGCTGACGGTAGGGCGTCAGCGCCTTCTGCGGCACGTACTGCAGGCCGAACACGGCGTAGGGATTGTTGGCAAAGCGGTGCAAGGGCTCGATCCGGGGCTTGGCATCCTCGATCTGATCCAGGTTCGCCGGCAGATTGTCGCCAGGGCCGTCGTCCTGGTAGTAAGCGCCGCCGCTGCCGCGCGCCGCCGCGGACACAGGCCTGGATGTAGTCACGCCGCTGTCGCGCTCCACGGCGGCACGCTTGGGCGTACTGCCGCAGGCGGCGAGGATCAACGCTGGCGCGAGTGCGAGCACGAAGCGCAGCGCAAACAAGCTGATGGCGTTCTTCACGTCCCTTGTGTTTCCTTGCGGCGGCAGTGTTTTCCGGCTCAAGTCTGTACCAGCTTGCGGTGCCTATGGATGCTCATCAGTATGCCGATTCCTAGGAACAACGTCACCAGCGCGGTGCCGCCAAACGATACCAGCGGCAGCGGCACGCCCACCACCGGCAGAATGCCGCTAACCATGCCGATGTTGACGAAGACGTAGGTGAAAAACGTCAGCGTTACTGCCCCCGCCAGGAGGCGCGCGAAAAAAGTTGGTGCATTGGCGGCAATGGTCAGGCCGCGGCCGATCAGCAGCAGGTACAGCAGCAGCAGCACGCAATTGCCGAGCAGGCCGAATTCCTCGGAAAATACGGCGAAAATGAAGTCGGTGGACCGCTCCGGGATAAATTCCAGATGCGCTTGCGTGCCTTTCAGCCAGCCCTTGCCGGCGAGTCCGCCCGAGCCGACGGCGATGACCGACTGGATAATGTGATAGCCCGCGCCCAGCGGGTCGGAGGTCGGATCGAGCAGGGTCAGGATGCGGCGGCGCTGGTAGTCGTGCATCAGCGACCACAGAAAAGGCAGGCTGGCGCAGGCCGCGAGCGCGAGTCCGACCAGGATCTTCCAGGACAGGCCGGCGAGGAAAATGACATAGAAACCCGCCGCGGTCACCAGCAGCGCCGTGCCCAGGTCCGGCTGGCGGACGATCAGCAACACGGGCGCAACGAGCAGCAGGCTGGCGACGAGATAGTCGCGCAGCCGCAGTGTCGCTTCGTGTTTGTGGAAATACCAGGCGAGCATCAGCGGCATGGCGATTTTCATGATCTCGGAGGGCTGGATGCGGGTGACGCCGATATTCAGCCAGCGGCGCGCGCCATTGACGACGTCGCCAAACAGCGCGACCGCGACCAGCAGCGCAAGCCCGAGCGCGTAGGCGGGGAGCGCAAAGCGCATCAGCGTTTGCGGCTGGAATTGCGCCACCGCCCACATCACGCCGAGTGCCACCAGGATGTTGAACGCTTGGCCGGTGACGCGGGCCGGCGTTTCGTGCGCAGCGCTCGCCAGGGTGATGATGCCAAGCAGCAACAGCGCGAAGGCGAGCGCGAACAGCGGCGCATCGATCTTGTCGGTGAAGCGCAGCCACAGGCCCTTAATCATCACCCTCGTCCCCAGGGACCTCTGCGGCGGGCTTGTCGACGCGCTTGCCGAGCAGGTAATAATCCAGCACCTGGCGCGCGATCGGCGCCGCCGCGCGCGCGCCGAAACCGGCGTTCTCGACCACCACCGCAAGCGCGATTTTGGGGCTTTCCAGCGGAGCGAACGCGATGAACAGCGCATGATCGCGGTGGCGTTCGGCCACGCGCCTCTCGTCGTATTTCTCGTTCTGCTTCATCGCGACCACCTGCGCCGTGCCGGTCTTGCCGGCGCTGGTGTATTCGGCCTTGGCGAAGGCGCGCGCGCCGGTGCCTTCGGTGTTCACCCCCGCCAGCGCGCGCTTGATGAATTCGACGTTCCCCGGCTTGAGCGCAATGGCGCGCTCCACCCTGGCCTCGACCAGGGTGCGCTCGCCGCTCTTGATGTTTTCAATGTAATTGACCAGGTGCGGGCGGAACATGACGCCGTTATTGGCCAGCGCCGCCATTGCCTGCGCCATCTGCAACGGCGTGTAGGCGTTGTAGCCCTGGCCGATGCCGACGCTGATGGTTTCGCCCGCATACCATTTCTGCTGCTCGGGTTTGCGGAAACGCTTGCGTTTCCACTCCTGCGACGGCAGCACGCCCGCCGCTTCGCCTTCCACGTCGATGCCGGTTTTTGCGCCGAAACCGAACTGGCCGATGAAACGCGCGATGTTGTCGATGCCGAGATCGTTGCCGAGCACGTAGTAATAGGTGTCGCAGGACGCGACCAGGGACTTGTACATGTCGACCGTGCCGTGGCCGCCGGCCTTGTCGTCGCGAAAACGGTGATTGCCGAACTGGAAATACCCGGGATCGTAGATGGTCTGTTGCGGCGTGCGTTTGCCCAGTTCGAGCGCGGCCATCGCCATGTAGGGCTTGAAGGTCGAGCCGGGTGGATAGGTGCCGGCGAGCGCGCGATTCACCATCGGGCGGTCGGGCGAGGTGTTGAGTTCCTCCCAGCTCGCCGGGTCGATGCCGTCGACGAACAGGTTGGGATCGAAGCCGGGCTTGGAGACGAAAGCGAGTATGCCGCCGGTGGCGGGCTCGATCGCCACCAGCGCGCCGCGGTTTTCGCCGAATGCCTGTTCGGCGACTTCCTGCAGGCGGATGTCCAGCGTCAGCACCAGGTTGTTGCCCGAGGTGGGGGAAGTGCGCGCGAGCGTTCTCACGCCGCGGCCGCCGGAGTCCACTTCGACCTGCTCGTTGCCGGTGATGCCGTGCAGCTCGCTCTCGTAGCTTTGCTCCAGACCGGTCTTGCCGATGTGGTCCGTGCCCTTGTAGTTTGCGGTCAGGCCTTCGTCGTCGATGCGCTCGACGTCATGATCGTTGATGCGGCCGATGTAGCCGACCAGGTGCGAAGCCAGTTCGTTCAAGGGATACTGCCGGAACAGGCGCGCCTGGATGTCGACACCGGGGAAGCGGTAACGGTTGACCGTGAACTTGGCCACCTCTTCGTCGGTCAGCCGCGTGCGGATCGGCAGACTGTCGGCTCCCTTGGCCTCGATCCTCAGGCGCTTGAAGCGGGTGCGGTCGCTCGGGCGGATCTCGACGATCGCGGCCAGCTCGTCGATGGTCTTTTCCAGGTCGGCGACCTTGCCCGGGAATAGCTCCAGTGTGTAGGCAGAGTAGTTGCGCGCGAGCACGGTGCCGTTGCGGTCGACGATCAGCCCGCGATTCGGCATGATCGGCACGATGGAAATGCGGTTGTCTTCCGCCTTGGTGCGGTAGTAGTCGTACTGCAGTATTTGCAGGTAGCCAAGGCGCAGCAGTAGCAGCGAGAAAGCGGCCAGCACGAAAATCCCGGCAATGCCGATGCGCAGCTGGAAATAATACAGCTCGCGCTGATGATCTTTGAATTCGGTTAGAAGCATGCCAGAAACCGGTAGCTAGATCGGCTGGTTCTCATCCATCATCTCGGCCTGCCGCTGCGGCAGCAGCAGCAAGAAGCTCAGCAGCGGCCACAGCGCCGCGCAAATGAAACTGCCGGCAAAATAAGTCCAGCCGGGAAAGCCGGCGCCGGCGGCGATGCGTATGGCCAGCGTCAGCAGCTGCGTCAACAACAGGAGCACCAGCAAATGCAGCGCCTGCTGCCACAATGGAAACCAGTGGATGCGCCGGTGTACGGCGAGAGCGAGGAAGGCGAGGACGGCGTAGCCCAGCGCGTGCTGGCCGAGCAGCGCGCCGTTGCCGACGTCGAGCAGCAGGCCCAGCGTCCAGGCGATGCCGATGCCGACTCTGCGCGGCTGGTGGATGCACCAGAAGGCGAGCACGGCGGCGGTGAGATCGGGCACGCCCACAGTGTTGCGCCAGGGCAGCAGGTTGAACAACAGCGCCAGCGCGACCGTCAGCACGATGAAGCTCGCTTTGGCCGGCAGCAGAATACGCTGCGCTTGCTGGTGCAGCTCCATGTTATTCGCGTTTCCTCGAGCGCTTGCTCTTTGACGGCTTCTGCGCCGGTTGATCGGCTTCCGCCGGCGGCGGCGGCTTGGCCTCGGCGGACAACACCAGCACCTGGCGATAGCGGTCGGTGCCCGCGGTCGGCGTGAGGCTGATCTTGGCGAACGCATAGGCCGCGTCGCGTTCGATGCGCGCCACCGTGGCCACCGGCAGTCCCGGCGGGTAGGTGCCGTCGATACCCGAAGTGACCAGCGTGTCGCCGTTGCGGATGTCGGCATTGGCGGCCATGAAGCGCAGGTCGAGCATGCCGCCCTCGGCGCCGCCATAGGCCACCGCGCGCAGCCCGTTTCTCTGCACCTGCAGCGGAATCGCCTGGTCCTTGTCGGAGAGCAGCGTTACTTCGCTCATGAGCAGATAGACGCGCGTTACCTGGCCGATCACGCCGACGTCGTCGATCACCGGCTGCCCGGCCAGGATGCCGTGGTGCGAGCCCTTGTCAATGATCAGCTTGCGCGAAAACGGGTCGCGCCCGGCGTAGAGGATTTCGGCAAACACCGATTTGCTCGGTAGCCGCTCCTGCGCGTCGAGCAGGCGGCGCAGCTGGTGGTTTTCCTCCTGCAACGCCTCGAGCCGCAGCAATTCCGGCGCCGCGCGCAGCGCTTTCGTCTTGAGCGCGGCATTCTCCTCGCGCAGCGTTGCGGTGCTGCTGAAGTAATTGGCCACGCCGTGGAACAGATCCACCGGCGCCATGGCGACGCGCTGCATCGGGTAGGCGGCGAGCGCCACCACCTGGCGCACGCTCTCGGCGTAGCGAAAGCGCGCATCGAGCACCATCAGCAGGATGGCAAGCGAAATGAAAAAGGTGAGGCGGACCAGAGGCGCCGGACCACGGTTGAAGAACGGTGGCGGCTGGTGTTCCACGCTAGTGGCTGGAGACTAGTATCTGGAAACGAGTTTCTAGTCGTTGGTGAAGATCGAGCCGAGCTTGTCCATCTTCTCGAGCGCCTTGCCCGAGCCGCGCACGACGCAGGTGAGCGGATCGTCGGCGACGATCACCGGCAGCCCGGTTTCCTCCATCAGCAGGCGGTCGATGTCGCGCAGCAACGCGCCGCCGCCGGTGAGCACCATGCCTTTCTCGGCGATGTCCGCCCCCAGTTCCGGCGGGGTATGCTCAAGCGCGGATTTGACCGCGCTGACGATGCTGTTCAACGGATCGGTCAGGGCTTCCAGGATCTCGTTCGATGAAATGGTGAAGCTGCGCGGAATGCCCTCGGCGAGGTTGCGGCCTTTGACTTCCATCTCGCGCACCTCCGAACCGGGAAAGGCGGAGCCGATTTCCTTCTTGATGTTCTCGGCCGTGGTTTCGCCGATCAGCATGCCGTAGTTGCGGCGGATGTAGTTGATGATGGCCTCGTCGAACTTGTCGCCGCCGACGCGCACGCTGCCCGAGTAGACCATGCCGCCGAGGGAGATCACGCCGACCTCGGTGGTGCCGCCGCCGATGTCCACCACCATCGAACCGGTCGCATCGGCCACCGGCAGATCGGCGCCAATGGCCGCGGCCATCGGTTCTTCGATCAGGAACACCTGCGAGGCGCCGGCGCCGATCGCCGACTCGCGGATCGCGCGCCGCTCGACCTGGGTCGAGCCGCAGGGCACGCAAATGATAATGCGCGGGCTGGGCGACAACAGGCGCGATACATGCACCTTCTTGATGAACAGCTTCAGCATCTGCTCGGTCACGGTAAAGTCGGCAATCACGCCGTCTTTCATCGGCCGTATGGCGACGATGTTGCCGGGCGTCTTGCCGAGCATCTGCTTGGCTTCCTTGCCCACCGCCTGGATCGTTTTCTTGCCGCTCGGGCCGCCTTCCTGGCGGATCGCGACGACCGAGGGCTCGTCGAGTACGATGCCCTTGCCGCGCACGTAGATCAGCGTGTTGGCGGTGCCCAAGTCGATGGCCAGGTCATCCGAAAAATAACCGCGTAAAAATCCGAACATTGGCTCGAGTTCCGTTCCCGGTAAGGGCTGGTAAATGCGTTATAATACCGCACTTTAACGCATCGTTTAAGCGCAAATTCCATGTCCCTGTCTTTGCAGGAGGTTAAGCGGGTTGCCTGGCTTGCCCGGATCGAAATCAGCGATCGCGAGGCGCAGGCGGCACAAGGCCACCTGAATGACATCTTCAAGTTGATCGAGCAGATGCAGTCGGTCGATACCGAGGGCATCGAGCCGATGGCGCATGCCCAGGACGTGGTGCAGCGCCTGCGCGAGGACCGGGTCACGGAAACCGACCAGCACGCGCTCTTCCAGTCCATCGCGCCGCAGGTGGAGAACGGCCTGTACCTGGTGCCGAAGGTCATCGAATAGGGAGGAGAGAGGAGGGGGCGCGTGAGGTCGCGGCTCTCCCGCCGCCTTCGCCCCGCTACTCCCGCCATGCTCAACGCCAGCCTGAAACAGCTCTCGGCGCAGCTCGCGCAGAGGAAGATCTCCAGCGTCGAGCTGACGCAGTTCCATCTCGATCGCATCGCGCGGCTGAATCCAGGGTTGAACGCGTTCGTCACCGTCGACGCGGCGAAGAGCCTCGCGCAGGCGCGCGCGGCAGACGCGCAGATCGCGGCGGGCAAAGGGCAGCCGCTCACCGGCATTCCCGTCGCGCACAAGGACATTTTCTGCGCCAAGGGCTGGCTCACCACCTGCGGCTCGAAAATACTCGGCAATTTCGTTAGTCCCTACGATGCGCATGTGGTGGAACGGCTCAACGCGGCCGGGGCGGTGATCCTCGGCAAGACCAACATGGACGAATTCGCCATGGGCTCCTCCAGCGAGACCTGTTTCTGGGGGCCGGTGAGAAATCCCTGGGATCCGGCGCGCGTTCCTGGCGGTTCGAGCGGCGGCTCGGCTGCGGCGGTGGCTGCGCGCATGGCGCCGGTGGCGATTGGCACCGACACCGGCGGTTCGATCCGCCAACCTGCCGCGCTTTGCGGCATTTGCGGTCTCAAGCCGACCTACGGCGTAGTTTCGCGCTATGGCATGATCGCTTTTGCATCCAGCCTGGACCAGGGCGGGCCGATCGCAAAAAGCGCGGAGGACCTCGCCCTGATGCTCAACGTCATGGCGGGCTTCGATGCGCGCGACTCGACCAGTCTCGCGCGGCCGGCCGAAGACTATGCGCGCGCGCTCGATGAGCCCGCCGCCGGGGATCGCGCCAAGCCGCTCGCCGGGCTGCGCATCGGCGTGCCCAAGGAATATTTCGGCGCAGGTCTGGGCGCGGACGTCGGCGCCGCGGTGGAAGCGGCGCTGGCGCAATTCGAAATACTGGGCGCGAAGCGCGTTGCCATCAGCCTGCCCAACACCGCGCTATCGGTGCCCGCCTATTACGTGATCGCGCCGGCCGAAGCCTCGTCGAATCTGTCGCGCTTCGACGGCGTGCGCTACGGCTATCGCGCCCCCGACTACACCGACCTCGCCGACATGTACCGAAAAAGCCGGGCACAGGGCTTCGGCGCGGAAGTGAAGCGGCGCATTCTGATCGGCACCTACGTGCTGTCGCACGGCTATTACGACGCCTATTACCTCAAGGCTCAGAGAATCCGGCGTTTGATCGCGCGCGATTTCGTGCAAGCCTACGAGCAATGCGATCTCGTCCTGGGGCCGACCTCGCCCAACGTCGCTTTCGCGCTCGGCGCCAAGGTGTCGGATCCGGTCGAGATGTATCTCAATGACATCTACACCGTCGCCGCGAACCTGGCCGGCATGCCGGCGATGTCGATTCCGTGCGGCTTCGGCGAAGGCGGCATGCCGGTGGGCCTGCACCTGGCTGGCAACTATTTCGCCGAGGCGCGCATGCTGCAGGCCGCGCACCAGTATCAGCTTGCCAGCGACTGGCATCTGCGCCGGCCGGCGGGAGTGGAGTAGGCGATGGATTGGGAAACCGTCATCGGCATCGAAACCCACGCGCAGCTCGCGACCGCGTCGAAGATCTTTTCGGGCGCTGCGACGCGCTTCGGCGCGGCGCCGAACGTCCAGGCCTGCGCGGTGGACCTCGCGCTGCCCGGGGTGCTGCCGGTGCTGAACCGCGCGGCGGTCGAAAAAGCCGTGTGTTTCGGCCTCGCCGTGGGCGCAAACATCAACCGCCGCTCGGTGTTCGCGCGCAAGAATTATTTCTATCCCGACCTGCCCAAGGGCTATCAAATCAGCCAGTACGAACTGCCGCTGGTGCAGGGCGGGTCGCTGTCCGTGATGCTCAAGGACGGCGAGAAGACGGTGCGGCTCACCCGCGCCCACCTGGAAGAGGATGCCGGAAAATCCCTGCATGAGGATTTTCACGGCATGAGCGGCATCGACCTCAACCGCGCCGGCACGCCGCTCCTGGAAATCGTGACCGAGCCGGACATGAGGAGCGCAGAGGAGGCCGTGGCCTATGCCAAGGCGCTGCACGCGCTGGTGCGCTGGATAGGCATCTGCGACGGCAACATGCAGGAAGGGTCGTTCCGCTGCGACGCCAATGTGTCGGTGCGGCCCAAGGGCGCGTCCGTGCTCGGCACGCGCTGCGAGATCAAGAACCTCAATTCATTCCGCTTTCTGGAAGAGGCGATCAATTTCGAAGTGCGCCGCCAGATCGAATTGATCACAGACGGCGGCAGCGTGGTGCAGGAAACCCGGCTCTACGATCCCGAGCGCAGGGAAACGCGCTCGATGCGCTCGAAGGAGGATGCGCACGACTATCGCTATTTTCCCGACCCCGATCTGCTGCCGCTGGTGATCAGCGAGGAAACGATCGAGCAGATTCGATCCGGACTGCCGGAATTGCCGCAGGCGAAGCGCGAGCGCTATATGCGTGAATATCAGCTTTCCGCCTACGATGCCGGCGTGCTGACTTCATCGCGGGAAGTCGCCGAATTTTACGAGCATCTGATCCATGCGTTGGGAGGAGGTTACAAACTCGCCTCGAGCTGGATCGCCGGCGAACTGTTTGGCGCACTCAAGCGCGCCGGCCTAGAGATTTCCCAATCGCCAATCGGCAGCGGACAACTCGCCGATCTGCTGCGGCAGCTCCAGAACAATGCGATCAACGGAAAACAGGCCAAACAGGTATTTGATGCCATGTGGAACCGCGAGGGCGATGCCGCAGCGATTATCCTTGCGAGGAGCTTGACACAAATCTCCGACGCGGGAGAGCTGGAACGAATCCTGGACGGCGTGCTTGCCGCGAATCCGAAATCGGTCGAGGAATACAAAGCCGGCAAGGAGAAAGCCTTCAATGCGCTCGTCGGCCAGGCGATGAAAGCGACCAAAGGTAAGGGCAATCCGGCCCGGATCAACGACATCCTGAAGAAAAAACTGGCGAATTGACTATTTTTTCGTGGCGCCGGCGCCGGCGCCGGTTGGCGCTGCCGGACTCTTTGGTCTTGCGCCGGTTAGTTCGAGGTAGCGACGCTTGTCTTCATCGTATTTGGCGTTGATATCGCCGAGTTCCTTCTTCTTCGCCGCCAGCGCCTCCTGCTGCCCTTTCAGGTCGATTTCGTTGTTCTTGATGTCGTCCTGAAGTTTCTTCGGCATCGGCTTCTTGACGTAGAATTCCTTTTCACCTGCCAGTTTCTCGGCGCGTTTTTGCGCCTCCACGATGCGCTTCTCTATCTCCTTCGTCGCCTCCGCGGCCTGCCGCAGCGCGCGTTGCCGGCCTTCCTCGATGTCCTTTTCGCTCGCATAGGTGTTGAGCAGCGCCTGGTTCTTGCGTTTTTCCTCCTTCGCCCGCTCTTCCTCGTCTTTCTTGCGCTTTTCCTCGGCTTCGCGCGCCGCGAGCTGCTCCGGCGTCAGCGCGGCTTCGCGCTTTTTCAGCAGTGTGCCCTGCTTGGACAATTCATTCATTTCCTTGCCCAGGCATTCGGTAGGCGGTGTCTGCGTGTAGTAGGTTCTTCCGTTCGCGTCCTTGCACTTGTACATGCCCTGTTGCGCGGACGCCGGTGCGGCCGCGAGTGCGACGAGGGTCGCAAGAAGAGCGATTTGCAGCTTAAGCATGGGCGTCTGCTCCGTAGAGTTGGCGGTAATGTTCGATCTCGACCAGCTGTTGCGCGAGATCGGGTCTGGCGCCGAGAAATTCCACCAGATCGTCGAGGTCGGCGATGGCGACGACCGGCAGGCCGATGGTATCACGCACCTCCTGCACGGCCGAGTGCTCGCCGGCGCCGCGCTCCAGGCGGTCGAGCGCGATGAGCACGCCGCAGGGGTTCGCGCCCTCGGCGCGGATTAGCGCGACCGATTCTCGCACCGAGGTGCCCGCGGAGATTACGTCGTCGACGATCAGCACCCGGCCGGCGAGCGGCGCGCCGATTACGCGGCCGCCTTCGCCGTGGTCCTTGGTTTCCTTGCGGTTGAAGCTGTAGCGGACGTTGCGCCCGCCCTGCGCCAGCGCGATGGCCACGCTGGCGACCAAGGGGATCCCTTTGTACGCGGGGCCGAACAGCATGTCGAAGGGGTGTTCCGCGGCGAGGATCGCTTTCGCGTAAAATTGACCGAGACGCCCGAGCGCGGCGCCGTCGTTGAACAGGCCGGCGTCAAAAAAATAGGGTGACATGCGCCCGGCTTTGGTCTTGAACTGGCCGAAGCGCAGCACGCCGCAATCGATACAGAAGGCGATGAACTCTTTGCGAAAATCCGACATTTGCCGATCCTGGTGCCTGTGGCCCGGAGCCTGAAACCAGTTCATGTTACGCATTATCACGCTCAATCTCAACGGCATACGCTCGGCGGTGAGCAAAGGCTTGCTCCAATGGCTCGCCGCGCAGAAAGCCGACGTGGTGTGCCTGCAGGAAGTGAAGGCGCAGCTCGCCGACCTCACTGCCGCCACGCTCGACCCCGATCCCTATTCCGGCCATTTCAGCTGCGCCGAGAAGAAGGGCTACAGCGGCGTCGGCCTGTATTGCCGCAAACCGCCGGACAAGATTGTGACCGGCTTCGGTTCCCGCGAGTTCGATCCGGAAGGCCGCTATCTGCGCGCCGATTACGGCAGGCTGAGCGTGATCTCTGTCTATCTGCCCTCGGGCTCGAGCTCGGAAGAGCGCCAGCAGGCGAAATTCCGGTTCCTGCGCGAGTTCATGCCACATTTGGCCAAGCTGAAGGCGAGCCGCCGCGAAATCGTAATCTGCGGCGACTGGAATATCGCGCACCGGGAAATCGACCTGAAGAACTGGCGCAGCAATCAGAAGAATTCCGGTTTTCTGCCCGAGGAGCGCGCCTGGCTGAGCAAGGTTTTCGACGGGCAGGGCTGGGTCGACGTCTACCGCCGCCTGCACCCGGACACCACAGGCGAAGCCTATACCTGGTGGTCAAACCGCGGCCAGGCCTGGGCGAAGAACGTGGGCTGGCGCATCGACTATCAGATAGCGACCGGCGGCCTCGCGAAACGTGCCAAGAAGGCGGCGGTGTATAAGAAGCAGCGGTTCAGCGATCACGCGCCGCTGATCATCGATTACGATTGGCCGAAAATCTAGACGGCGATTCGGGTATGCCGAATAAGCCCGGATCGATTTCCCGGGAAGTCCGCACCTGCCGCGCGACCCTGCGGGCTTGAGATATCAAAGGATTTCAATATAATGGAAATACTGAAGTTCGGTGGGAGCCGGCGGCGATGAAAACAGCCTCTTCGGACGAAGTCGTGCGTTTCGCGGACATGTTTGCGGCGATGGGAACCGAATCCCGGGTGCGCATCATGCAGCAATTGCTCTCCGCGCATCCGGACGGCATGGTGGTCGGCGAGATTCAGGCCGCGCTCGGGCTGTCCGGCTCGAACCTGTCGCATCATCTTGACAAGCTCAGAAACGAAGGCCTGGTCGATGTCCAGCGGGAAGGCACGTTTCTGCGCTACCGCGCAAACACCGCTGCGTTGCGGCAGCTGCTGGGCTTCCTGTATGCGGAGTGCTGTACGCGCACGAAGGCCATCAACCCGAAACATATCGGCAAGACATCCAGGGAAGCGCCCGGCAAATGAGCAGAAAGTTGCACATAGGCGGGACCGCCAGGTGCGACGGGTGGGAAGTCCTGAATGCGAATCCGGCGCCGTACGTCGATCATGTCTGCAACGCCAACGATCTGTCGCAGTTCGCCGACAATACCTTCAGTGAAATCTACGCCTCTCATGTCGTCGAGCACCTCGACTATAGCGGTGAGCTGAAGGACACGCTGCAACAATGGCATCGCGTCCTGGTAGCCGGCGGAAAGGTGTTCATCAGCGTTCCCGATCTGGACATGCTTGCGGAATTGATTCTGGAAAAGAACAAACTGAGCGTCGACGAGCGGTTCTTCGTCATGCGCATGATGTTTGGCGGCCACGTCGACAAATATGATTATCACCTTGCCGGGCTGAATGAAGATTTTCTCAGCGCATTCCTGAGCGCTTGCGGATATGTGAATATAAGAAGAGTGCAGAAGTTCGGCCTGTTCGACGACACGAGTTCCATGGGGTTCAAAGGGGTGGCGATCAGCTTGAACATGATTGCCGAGAAGCGTCCAGTGTCCACGCCGGGCGACGCATTGACAGAGAAGGACACTGCGGCCGGAGCGGCCGGTTAATGCGAGAGTATCAAGCCGTAGTGCTGCCGGGGGGCAGGTTCTTGCGCAGGTTGTTCTGCCGGCGCCGGTCCAGCCACCAGGCGAGAAACGGAAGCACCAGGACCGACCCGGGCATCACCATCACGGCCAGATAGGGACTCACCATGGACAGCCGCCGCAGGTGGGTGACGAGCTGGCGCTTGTCCTCGGGCGACCATTTCTGTTTGTTGCGCGGTTTCATCAGCAGCGGCATCAGGCCGGTTATCTGCACGACTTCGCCGAGAACGTACTTTCGTTCCCGGTCCATCATTTCCATCACGGTCCGGACGATGACAGGCTTTTGCATCCGCTATCCCGCGGCTCTTTGCGTCAGCCAGCGATAGCCTTGCCAAATCGCCAATGCGCGCCGCGCCCATCTGAATGCCCGGCGCGGCCGCAGCAACACCAGCACCAGCGCGGCGCCGGCGACGAGGGGCGGCCGCGCGATGACAAAGCGAATGGCCGCAATGCAGCGGTCGACCAGGCTCAGCGGCTGCGCCCATGACTGCAGCGCCTGCGCCAGCTGCGCGCGCTCGCTCGCGGCGCGCTCGATCAGGTGCGCGCGCTTCGCGCCGATTGCGACGAGGCGCTGATTCATGCCCGCGGCCCGCGCAGCATGTCCCGGTCTTTTGCCAATTCGCCGCGCGTCACGGCGAAAGGTTTGGGCCGCGTCTTCGCCTGATCGCGCAGGATCCAGCCCAACAGCGCGCCCGTGCCAAGGAACACGGCGGCGAGGATGCCGACAGCGGCAAGCCGGTGCGTGTCCCAGTAATAGAGCACGATCAGCGCGACGCAAAGCACAACGCCCATAACGAGGCAGAATGCCGCGGCCAGCGCGACGAGCAGCATCTGTTCCAGCCGCACGCGCTCTTCTTCGAGTTCGGTGGCGAGGATTTCCAGCCGCGTCTGCGCCGCGGCGAGCAGATTGCCCGCCAGTTGCTTGATCGAATGCAGAAGGCCGCCGCGCGCGGCGGCGTCTTCTCTTTCCACCATGACTAGCGGCGGCTGATCAGCATGCCGATGACCAATCCTACCGCGGCGGCGATGCCCACCGCTCCCCAGGGATGATCGTGCACGTAATCGTCGGTTGCACGCGCCGCGGCCTTGGTCTTGTCGACCACGACTTCCTCGGCCCGGGCGAGCTTTTCCTTGGCGCCGCGCAGGCTTTCCTGAATACGCTCGCGCGCGACGACCGCTTTTTCGCCCATCTGGCCGGCGGTGGCGCGCAACAATTCCTCCGCGTCGGCGATCACGATCTTGAGGTCGGTCGCAAGTTTTTCCCGGGATACATCAGTGCCGTTACTCATGATTTTTCGCCTCTCTCACTAAGAAATTCCGCTGCGGCAGAAGCGCCGGCGGAAGACTCTCAAGGCTACCGGCTTTCTCTCGTTAAATCAACCTTGACCCTAGGGGCTGCGGCGCTAACCACGTCTCATGTGCTGAACGCCAACTGGCCCCGGGCAACGCAGGTAGAATCGGCTCCATGCCATCGCCCTATGTAGAAGTCCTGCGCAGCCCGCGCATCGCTGCCGTGCTGCTGCTCGGGTTCTCCTCCGGCCTGCCGCTGGCGCTGACCGGGAGCACGCTGCAGGCCTGGCTCACGGTCGCGGGCGTCGACATCATGACCATCGCCTGGTTTTCCTGGATCGGCATCCCCTATCTGCTGAAATTCCTCTGGTCACCGTTGATGGACCGTTACGTGCCGCCGTTCCTCGGACGCAGGCGCGGCTGGATGCTGCTCACGCAACTGGCGCTGGTCCTGGGTGTCGCCGGCATGGCTTTGTCGTCGCCCCAGGCGGACCTGTGGCTGCTCGGCTGCCTCGCGCTATGGGTGGCGTTCATGTCGGCGTCGCAAGACATCGTCATCGATGCCTATCGCGCCGACCTGCTGCCCGCGGCGGAACGCGGCATGGGCGCGGCGGTGGGCGTGCTCGGCTACCGCATCGCCATGCTCGCCTCGGGCGGGTTCGCGCTGATCCTTGCCGACCAGATCGGCTGGCGCCAGACCTTTTTCGCCATGGCTGCGCTGATGGGCATCGGCCTCGCGACCAGCCTCGCCGCACCTGAACCCGCGGTGCGCGGCACGCCGCCGCGCAGCTTGCGCGAGGCCGTGGTCGAACCGCTGAGGGATCTCCTGTCGCGGCCGGGCGCGCTGCAACTGCTCGCGCTGATCGCCTTGTACAAGTTCGGCGACGCACTCGCCGGCACGCTGACCACGGCATTTCTCATCCGCGGCGTCGGTTTCTCGCTCACCGACGTCGGTGCCATCAACAAAGGCCTGGGACTCGCGTCGCTGCTGACGGGCGGCCTGGTCGGCGGCCTGCTGCTGGTGCGCATGAGTCTCACCCGCGCGCTGCTCCTGTTCGGTGTGCTGCAGGCGATATCCAACCTGTCGTTTGCGGTGCTCGCCTGGGTCGGCAAGAGCTATCCGCTCCTGGTATTCGCCGTCGGCTTCGAAAACCTGGCGAGCGGCATGGGTACCGCGGCCTTCGTCGCTTTCGCGATGGCGTTGTGCAACCACAGCTTCAGCGCCACGCAGTACGCGCTTCTGTCGGCGATCGCCTCGCTCGGGCGCGTCCTGTTCGGCCCGGTCACCGGCGGCCTGGTCGAGGCCATGGATTGGGCGAATTATTTCGTGGTCACCTTCGTCGCCGCGCTGCCCGGACTGTGGCTGGTGTGGCGCATGCGCGCCCAGATCGCAGTGATTGAGAAGGCGCAGCCGCAAGCGGGGTGAGGACTCAGTTCTGCTCGAAGCGGTATACCGCCACGCTGCCGCGCAGGTTGGGGGCGATGTGAACCGGGCGGCCTTGCTCCTGCATGACGACGCGCTCGAGGATGCGCACGCCGTGGCTCGCGCAGAAATCCTCGAAGTCGGCGAGCGTGCACAGGTGCACGTTGGGCGTGTTGTACCACAGATAAGGCAGCACCTCGGACACCGGCATGCGGCCGCGCATGATCTGCAGGCGCTGCGGCCAATAGCCGAAGTTGGGGAAGGAGACGATGCCCTGGCGGCCGACGCGCAGCATCTCCACAATGATTTCCTCGGTGTGGTGCATGGCCTGCAGCGTCTGCGACAGGATGACGTAGTCGAACGACCCGGCGTCGAAACCCGCCAGGCCCGCCTCGAGGTCGCTCTGGATCACGTTGACGTTGTTCTTCACGCAGGCAAGCACGTTGGCGTCGCTGATTTCGATGCCGTAGCCGCGCACTTCGCGGCTCTGCTGCAGGTATTTCAGCAGCAAGCCTTCGCCGCACCCCAGGTCGAGCACGCTCGCGCCCGGCGGCACCCAGGCGGCGATCGCGTCGAGGTCGGCACGGCCGCCAAGTTCGGGCAGGGCAAGCGCGGCGTTCATGCGCCTAACCCGGTTGCAACGTTGTCGAAATACGCCCGCACCAGCGCATGGTAGCGCGCATCGTCGAGGAGAAAAGCGTCGTGGCCATGCGGCGCGTTGATTTCGGCATAGCAGACGTCGGCGCGGTTGTCGAGCAGCGCTTTCACGATCTCGCGCGCGCGCGCCGGAGCGAAGCGCCAGTCGGATGTAAACGAAGCGACCAGGAAGCGCGCCTTGGCCGGCGCGAGCGCGCGGGCAAGATCGCCGCCGCAGGCGGCGGCCGGGTCGAAATAGTCGAGCGCGCGGGTGATCAGCAGGTAAGTGTTGGCGTCGAAATATTCGGAGAACTTGTCGCCCTGGTGGCGTAGATAGGATTCGACCTCGAAGTCCACGTCGAAGTGGAAATTGATCTCGCCCGAGCGCAGGCTGCGGCCGAATTTTTCCATCATCGCGTCATCCGACAGATAGGTGATATGGCCGATCATGCGCGCGAGGCGCAATCCGGCGCGCGGCACCACGTTGTAGGCGTAGAAGTCGCCGCCGTGGAATTCCGGATCGGTGGTGATCGCCTGGCGCGCGACCTCGTTGAAAGCGATGTTCTGCGCCGACAGCTTCGGCGCCGCGGCGACGACGATGGCGTTCGCGATCCGCGCAGGATAGGCGATCGCCCATTGCAGCGCCTGCATTGCGCCGAGGCTGCCGCCCATTACCGCGGCGAAGCGTTCGATGCCGAGCCGGTCGGCGAGCCGCGCCTGGGCGTCGACCCAGTCTTCGACCGTGACCACGGGAAAGCTCGAGCCGTAAGGCCTGCCGGTCTTCGGATCAATCGAAGCCGGGCCGGTGGAGCCGAAGCAGCCGCCGACATTGTTCACGCCGATGACAAAGAACCGGTCGGTGTCCAGGGGCTTGCCCGGGCCGATCATGTTGTCCCACCAGCCGATCTTGTCCGGCTCCTCGGCGTAATAGCCGGCGACGTGGTGCGAGGCATTGAGCGCGTGGCATACCAGCACCGCGTTCGACCTGGCGGCGTTCAGCGTGCCGTAGGTCTCAAACATCAATTCGTAGGCGTCCAGCAGCGCGCCGCTCCTGCATGCGAGCGGCGTGTCGAAGTGCATGGTCTGCGGCCGGACTGCACCGACCGAGCTTGAATTGCTCATCTTCCTTCGCCTACAAACTAAAACCTCAGGAACGGCGCGTCGCGAGGCGCGAGCCTTTAAACAGCCCGCGCTAGGGTCACGCGCGGGCGGTCCCAAAAACAAAACCCGTTCAGCTTGCTCGCTAAACGGGTTTCCCGCGCTTTAGCCGTATTTGTTTGTCGCTCGGGCATATGCATGACCGGCGGCGCCCGCAAGCTGACTATCAAATCGGCGCTGGGATGAAAGATACCCGCGAAGCCGGGGGGCTGTCAATCGCCGGCCTCCGGCGCCAGCGGCTCAAGCTGCACTTCAGGCGTTGAGTTTGTCGAGCAACTGCAGCGCCTTTTCCGGATCCTCGACGCGCAGGATCCGGTTGGCGAGATGCCCCAGCTTGGCGAGGTCGCTCTTCAGCACCTGCTGCTTGATCTCGAGCAGGTTCGCCGGGTGCATGGAAAACTGGCGCAGCCCGAAACCGAGCAGGAGCCGCGTCAGCGTCGCATCGCCCGCCATCTCCCCGCACACCGCCACCGGCATGCGCATACGGTTGCCGGTCCTGATGGTATGGGCGATCAGGTGCAGCACCGCCGGGTGCAGCGGGTTGTACAGGTGCGACACGCTGTCGTCGGTGCGGTCTATGGCGAGGGTGTACTGGATCAGGTCGTTGGTGCCGATGGACAGAAAATTGAGTTTGCGCACGAATACGCCGAGGGAGAGCGCCGCCGCCGGCACCTCGATCATGCCGCCGATCTCGATGCCGCGGTCGTAGGGCAGGTTCTGCTCATCCAGGAACTGCTTCGCCTGGGCGATCATCGAAAGCGCCTGTTCGATTTCATGCGCATGCGCGAGCATCGGAATCAGCAGGCGAATCTTGCCGTAGTTCGACGCGCGCAGGATCGCGCGCAACTGCGTCAGGAACATCTGCGGCTCCGCCAGGCACAGGCGTATGGCGCGCAGGCCCATTGCCGGGTTGGGTCCGCTTCGCGCGCTGCTGTTCACCGTCTTGTCCGCGCCCAGGTCGAGCGTGCGTATGGTCACCGGCATGCCGTGCATGGCCTGCGCCACGTGCCGGTAGGCCTCGAACTGCTCATCCTCGCCGGGCAGGTCGTCGCGATTGAGGAACAGGAACTCGCTGCGGAACAGGCCCACGCCGGTGGCGCCGGACTCGTGCACCTGCTCGATGTCCTGCGGCAGCTCGATGTTGGCGTGCAGGTCGATCGCGGTGCCATCCCGCGTGGTGGCTGGCGTGGTGCGGATGCGCTTCAGCTTTTGCCGCGCGAGCTCGATCTGCTGCTGGCGCCGTTTGTATTCCGCGAGCACCAGCTCGTCCGGAGCGACGATCAGCACGCCGTGCACGCCGTCGACGATCACCAACTCGCCTTCGAGCACCATCTGCCGCGCGGTATGCGCGCCGACGATGGCCGGAATGTTGAGGCTGCGCGCGACGATTGCCGTGTGCGAAGTGACGCCGCCCAGGTCGGTGACGAAACCGGCATACTGGTGGTGCTTGAACAGGATCATGTCCGCCGGCGAAAGGTCATGCGCCACCACAATCAGGCGCTCCTCGTGGGCGGGCGCGCTGCTCACGCGGACCGATTGGACCCGCATCGCCTTGAGCACGCGCTCCACGACCTGGACCACGTCCGCCTGTCGTTCGCGTAAATAGACATCCTCGATTTTGTCGAACTGCGCCACCAGGTAATCCATCTGCTGCACCAGAGCCCATTCGGCGTTGCAGCGCAGGTTGCGGATCAGCTCGCGCGGCGCGTAGGACAGGGTCGTGTCGTCGAGGATCATCAGGTGCAGGTTGAGGAAGGCGCCGAGCTCGGTCGGCGCGCTGGCGGGGACGCCACGGCGCAGCGCCTGCAGCTCGGCGCGTACTTTGTCTACCGCCACCGAGAAGCGCATCACCTCCAGCTCGAGGTGCTCCGGCTTGATCTCGTAATGGGCCACCTCCAGCCGCGCGCTGGAAATCAGGTGCACCTGGCCGATCGCGATGCCGCCGCCTACGCCCGAGCCGTGGAGGGTGAAGCTCACTCGTTCTCCCCGAATTTTTCGGCAATCAAATCCAGCAGCGCCTGCAATGCCCTATCGGCGTCGCTGCCGTCGGTCTCTATGCCGATCCGCGCGCCCTTGCCGGCCGCGAGCATCATCACGCCCATGATGCTCTTGGCGTTGACGCGGCGGCCGTTGCGCGTGAGCCAGATCTCGCTCTGAAACCCGCTCGCCAGCTGCGTCAGCTTGGCCGACGCGCGCGCGTGCAGCCCGAGCTTGTTGACGATTTCAACTTCGGTTTGCGGCATTGCAGGCATCGGTATTCATGTGCACGACACCAGCCTGTCCGCCGCTGATGGCCTTGGCGGTAACGGCGGCGAGCGGCTCGTCGCGATAAGTCAGCGCCCGGATCAACATCGGCAGGTTGACGCCGGAAACACCTTCGACCCTGCCCGGCACGAGCAGGCGCGTGGCGATATTGGAGGGCGTCGCGCCGAGGATGTCGGTGAACACGAGCACGCCGGCGCCGTCGTCGAGCTGTTTCACCAGCTCCTCCGCCTGCGGCAGGATCGCCTCGGGATCGTCATGCACGGTGACGCCGAGCTGGCGCACCTGCGTCGGGCGCTTGCTCAGCACATGGCTCGCGCAATGGATCAGGGCTTCGCCGAACGCCCCGTGGGAAACAATCAGGATTCCAATCATGGCGTTTACTCTGTCATTAGGTCATTGATACGGGACGTCGCTTCAAGTGGTGCACACCTTCTCCAGCGCGTCGATGAAAATCGCGGCGACATTGCAGCCGGTCTGGTCGCGGATTTCCTGAAAGCAGGTCGGGCTGGTGACGTTGACTTCGGTGAGGTAGTCGCCGATCACGTCCAGCCCCACCAGCAGCAGGCCGCGGCGCGCGAGCTCCGGACCGAGCGCAAGCGCAATCTCCCGGTCGCGCGCGGACAGCGGCTGCGCCACGCCACTGCCGCCGGCGGCGAGATTGCCGCGCGACTCGCCCGGTTTGGGGATGCGCGCGAGGCTGTAGGGCACGGGCTCGCCCCCGATCAGGAGGATGCGCTTGTCGCCGTGGCGAATTTCCGGAATGTAGCGCTGCGCCATGATCGAGCGCGTGCCGTGCCAGGTGAGCGTCTCGACGATGACGTTGCGGTTGGGGTCGGTATCGGTGACGCGAAACACCTGCGACCCGCCCATGCCGTCCAGGGGTTTCACCACGACGTCTGCGTGCTCGTCGATGAAAGCGTGAATCTGTTGCTCCAGCCGCGTCACCAGGGTCGGAGCGGTGAATTGGGGGAACTCCGCGATGGCGAGCTTCTCGCTGTGATCGCGCAGCGCGCGCGGATCATTGAATACGCGGGCGCCCTCGCGGCCGGCGAGTTCGAGCAGCCAGGTCGCGGTCACGTACTCCATGTCGAAGGGCGGGTCTTTGCGCATCAGCACGGCGTCGAAATCCGCGAGCGCGTCCTCGCGCGGCGCATCGGTGCGGTACCAGCGCTGTTTGTCGCCAGTCAACTCGAGCCGGCATGATGCGCCGACGACGCGGCCGTGCTTCCACATCAGGCCGTCCGGCATCAGCACGTGCAATTCGTGGCCGCGGCCGTCCGCCTCGACCATCATCGCGTAGGTCGTATCCTTGTAGGTCTTGATGCCGTCGAGCGGATCGAGAACGATCGCGATTTTCATGGTGCCGAACGCAAAGCGCCGAGCCGGTTAAGCCGAGAGTGTAATTCTAGCAGGCAGCAGCGTCTGGGACATGAAAAGGGGCGTGGCGCGCCGCGCCAATCGTCATCTCGGCAAGCCGGCAAACAGGTGGACGGACGGGCTGGCGTCGCGCGGGACGCGCCGTTATTTCGCCGCGCCCACGAGGTAATCGACGGCGGCCTTGACGCCGGTGTCGTCGAGGGCGGCGTTGCCGCCCTTGGCGGGCATCGCGCCCTTGCCTTTGAGCGCGCTCGCATAGAGCGCACCCGCGCCCGCTTTGATGCGCGGCGCCCAGGCGGCCTTGTCGCCGAGCTTGGGCGCGCCGGCCACGCCTGCCCCGTGACAAACAGCGCAGCTGGAATCGTAGATTTTCTTGCCGTCTTTGCCCGCGGCGGCAGCCGACGCGGCGACCGCCCCTGCCGCTTTGCCAGCAGGAGCGCCAGGTGTCGCCGCGATTGCGGCGACGCTTGCGGCATCGGCAAACGCCACCTCGCCCACCGGTTTCAGACGCTTGGCCACGGCGTCGGGCGCCATGGCAGCGCTGTCCTTGTCGACGCTGCGCATGTTGGTTATGAATTGCGTCACCAGCACGATAATCACGATCGGTACCAGAGCCGTGAGCGCAAGCAAGGTGATCACCTGCTTCGGCGTATCGAATTGGATTTTGTCTCCGCTATCGTGCTCGTTCTGGCTCATGGGCTTCCTAATTGCACTGTGTTATAAAACATGGCATTATGTCAAGGTCTTTTAGTGACTTGGGAGGTATGCCATGGGTAAGGTGAACCTGGAATCGCGATTTGAACGCTATGCCGATGTGATGGTTGAGGCGCTGGGACATGCGGATCGGGCCACGCCGGCGCGCTGGTATCTGCGTGGACTGATGCTGCCCGGTGAGCGCAAGAGCGTGGAGCCGATGGCCGCGCGGGTGCATCCGCAGGACGTGCGCTCGGCGCATCAATCGATGCATCACCTGGTAGCGGACTCCGAGTGGAGCGATACGGCGTTGCTCGCGGCGGTGGCACGCGAGGTGGTGCCGGTCCTCGCCGAAGCGGGACTGGCGCCCTGTTTCTGGATTATCGATGACACGGGCTTTCGCAAGTACGGCAAGCATTCGGTCGGGGTGGCGCGCCAATACTGTGGGCAGTTGGGCAAGACCGACAACTGCCAGGTGGCGGTGAGCCTGTCGCTCGCGACCGCTGCGGGCAGTCTGCCGTTGAGCTATCGGCTGTATCTGCCAAAGGAGTGGGCCGAAGACAAGGGGCGCTGCAAGCGTGCGGGCGTGCCCAATGAGATTAGCTTTACGACCAAAGGCGAGATTGCCTGGGCGCAGATCGAGGCGGCGCTCGCCGCCGGGATCCCGCGCGGGCCGGTGCTGATCGATGCGGGCTACGGTGACGAAGCGGCGTTGCGTGATCGTTTGAGCGCACATGGGCTGATCTACGCGGTGGGAATACGGCCGGCAACCGCGGTTTGGTGGGATGCGCATCGACCTGCGAGGGCACCGGCCAAAGCGGGCCGGGGTCGGCCCCGCACGCGAGTGCTGCGCGATGAAACTCACCAGCCGATCGGTGTGCGCGAACTCGCGCAGGCGCTGCCGGTCGCCAGCTATCGCACCGTGACTTGGCGCGAAGGTACCAACGCACCGCTCAGCTCGCGCTTCGCGCGGGTACGCGTGCGCGCTGCGCACGCTGATCAAGTCCGCGAAGAAGAATGGCTGCTCATCGAATGGCCCAAAGGGGAAGCCGAGCCGACTCGCTATTTTCTGTCCACCCTGCCCGCAGACATTTCCTTCAGGCAACTGGTGGCCATCGTCAAAATGCGCTGGCGCATCGAGCGTGACTACCTCGAACTCAAGCAGGAGCTGGGTTTGGGTCATTACGAAGGGCGCAATTGGCGCGGCTTTCATCATCACGCAAGCCTGTGTATCGCTGCGTATGGTTTCCTCATGCTGGAGCGGCTCTCCGGCAGTAAAAAAAACTCGGCTCGACTCAAAGCACCTCCTGTACCCGAAGGCTTCCACCCACGCGGGACTCGCCCCGATGCAGCGGCACGTCCCCTGGTCGATCGCCACCACGCGCTTTCGCCTGGGTCGGGCCATCGCCAGACATCTTTCGCAATGCCCATGCTGCGGGAAACCCTACGTGCGAGTAGCTAGACATTAATAACACAGTACAACTAAGCGCTTATCGGAAAATGAGGGGATACCCCCCCATGCTCCCGAATTCAGCGGCCGTTTCGACAGTTCTGAAGCGGCCGCTAACGTGTTGCAAACGCGGGCATTATAGTCGCAAACGCCCTCCCCTTGAAAGCACCGCCGCATGCAGGGAGGGGGCAAAAGCCGGTATACTTTGCCCTCACGCGCCCGTAGCTCAGTTGGATAGAGTGTTGGTTTCCGAAACCAAAGGTCACAGGTTCGACTCCTGTCGGGCGCGCCAGACCTTCGATCCCGAGCACCGTTTCGGCTCCGCTGCGGGCTGTTGACCTAGATCAATGATGCCGCGGCTGGCTAGATTAGCATCTGCCAACGTCAAACAAGGAGACGCGCAATGAGTTTCAAACTGATCCTGCAGGTTGCTGTGTTGGCGCTGCTGGCGGGCAGCGCCCAGGCGCAAAACTATCCCACCAAACCGATCATGATGGTGGTGCCGTTCTCGGCGGGCGGTCCGACCGACACCTTGGGCCGCACCATCGCCCAGGCGATGACCACCGCGCTCAAGCAGACGGTGATCATCGAGAACGTAGGCGGTGCCGGCGGCAACATCGGTATCGATAGGGTCGCCAAGGCGAGAGCCGACGGCTACACCATCCTGCTGCATCACATCGGCATGTCCACCAGCCCGGCGCTGTATCGCAAGCTAGCGTACAACCCGCTCACCGATTTCGAATACATCGGCCTGGTGGCCGATGTGCCGATGACGCTGATCGCCAAGGAAAAATTCCCGGCCAAGGATTTCAAGGAGCTGCTGGCCTACGTCAAGGCGAACAAGGACAAGGTCACGCTGGCCAATGCGGGCCTCGGCGCGGCCTCGCATTTGTGCGGCCTCTTGTTCATGAGCGCGATCGAAACCGATCTCACTACTGTGCCCTACAAGGGCACGGCTCCGGCGATGAACGACATCCTCGGCGGCCAGGTGGACATCATGTGCGACCAGACCACCAACACCACGAACCAGATCAAGAACGGCAAGGTCAAGGTCTACGCTGTCACCTCCAAGGCGCGCGTGCCTTCGCTGAAAGATGTCCCCACGCTGCAGGAACTGGGCCTGAAGGGCTTCGAGGTCGCGGTGTGGCACGGCATTTACGCGCCAAAGGGCACGCCCAAACCCGCGCTGGATGCGCTGGTCGCGGCGCTGCAATTCGCGCTGAAGGACGCCAACGTCAAGCTGCGGCTCGCTGATCTGGGCACCGAGCCGGTGGCGCAGGAGCGCGCTACGCCGCAAGCGCTTCAAGCGCACCTCAAGGCCGAAATCGAAAAATGGGGCCCGGTGATCAAGAAGGCGGGGCAGTACGCCGACTGATTGGCCCGAAACGGTGAGGAGCACAGCATGAGCGCCATCAGCCGTTACCCCGTCCCCAGGCTCGAAGACCTGCCGCAGGACATCCGCGAGCGCATTGTCGCGGTGCAGGACAAGGCCGGCTTCGTGCCCAACGTGTTCCTCACGCTGGCCCATCGCCCGGACGAGTTTCGCGCCTTTTTCGCCTATCACGATGCGCTGATGGAAAAGCAGAGCGGCCTCACCAAGGCCGAGCGCGAGATGATCGTGGTCGCGACCTCCGGCGCCAACCAGTGCCAGTACTGCGTGGTCGCGCATGGTGCGATCCTGCGCATCCGCGCGAAGAATCCGCTGATCGCCGACCAGGTGGCGGTCAACTACCGCAAGGCCGACATCACGCCCAAGCAGCGCGCCATGCTCGACTTCGCCATGAAAATCGCGCTCCAGCCCTGGACCGCGGGCGATGCCGATTTCGAGGTCCTGCGCGGCCACGGCTTTACCGACGAAGACATCTGGGACATCGGCGCGGTCGCCGGGTTTTTCGCGCTGTCCAACCGCATGGCCAATCTGATCAACATGCGCCCGAACGAGGAGTTCTACACCATGGGTCGCGAGCGGCGCTGATGACGCGGGCGACGCGGCTGCTGCTTATCTGGGTGATCAACGCGCTGTCGCTCCTGGCGGTCGCGTATTTCCTGCCGTCGGTGAGCGTAGCGAGCTTCTACATCGCCCTGATCACCGCGCTGGTCCTGGGTCTGTTCAACACCCTCATCCGGCCCGTGCTGGTGCTGATCACCTTGCCGATCACCATCCTCAGCCTGGGCCTGTTCACCCTGGTGATCAATGCGCTGCTGTTCTGGTTCGTGGCCTCGTTCGTGGCGGGTTTCCAGGTGGCCGGCTTCTGGGCGGCGTTCTGGGGCGCGCTGCTCTACAGCATCATATCCTCGCTCGCGAGCTGGCTGCTGATCCCGCGGCCGCAGCCGCGCGCCGACTATATCGATTCCACGTCTCGACGGCTGTAGCGCGCGCGGGCGCCTACAGCAGCACGATGTCGTACTGCTCCTGGCTGTAGCTCGATTCGGCCTGCATCGACACCGGCTTGCCGATGAAATCCTCGAGCATCGCGAGCGACTGCGATTCGTCCTCGAGGAACAGATCGATCACCACCTGCGCGGCGAGGATGCGGAATTCGCGCGCGCTGAACTGGCGCGACTCGCGCAGGATCTCGCGCAGGATCTCGTAGCACACGGTGCGCGCCGCCTTGACCTCGCCCCTGCCGCCGCAGGTCGGGCAGGATTCGCACAGCACGTGCGCCAGCGATTCGCGCGTGCGCTTGCGCGTCATCTCCACCAGGCCGAGCTGAGTGAAGCCGCTCACCGTCATGCGCGTGCGGTCGCGCGCGAGCGCCTTGTTGAATTCGGCGAGCACCGCGTTGCGGTGCTCCTCGTTTTCCATGTCGATGAAATCGAGGATGATGATGCCGCCGAGGTTGCGCAGGCGCAGCTGGCGCGCGATCACCTGCGCCGCTTCCAGGTTGGTCTTAAAAATGGTGTCGTCGAAATTGCGCACGCCGACGAAGCCGCCGGTGTTGACGTCGATGGTGGTCATCGCCTCGGTCTGGTCGATGATCAGGTAGCCGCCGGACTTGAGCTCGACGCGGCGCGCCAGCGCCTTCTCGATCTCCGCCTCGACGTTGTACAGGTCGAACAGCGGCCGCTCGCCGGTGTAGTGGTCGAGCCGCGAGAGCACGTTCTGCATGTAGTCGCGCGCGAACGCCTGCAGCTTGAGAAAATTTTCGCGCGAATCGATGAGGATGCGATCGACGTTCTCGTTGACGAAATCGCGCAGCACGCGCTGGGCGAGCGACAGGTCCTGGTGCAGCAGCGAGGGCGCGGGCGCCGACAGGCTCCTCGTGCGCAGGTCCTGCCACAGCTTCCTCAGGTACTGCAAATCGTTCAGCAGCTCGGCGTCGGTGGCGGTCTCGGCCATGGTGCGGATGATGAAGCCGCCTTTTTCATCGGCGGGCAGCATCTGCTGCAGCTTGTCGCGCAGCAGCGCCCGCCCGCTTTCGTCCTCGATGCGCTGCGAGATGCCGATGTGCGAATCCTGCGGCAGGTACACTAGCATCCTGCCGGCTATGCTGACCTGGGTCGAAAGGCGCGCGCCTTTGGTGCCGAGCGGGTCTTTGACCACCTGCACCAGCAGCGGCTGGCCCTCGGCAAGGATCTTTTCGATCGGCTTTTGCGCCGCCTTGCCCGGCTCGCCGTTGGCACGGCCGCCCGGGCGCTCCTCCCAGATGTCGGCAACGTGCAGGAAAGCGGCCCGCTCCAGGCCGATCTCGACGAAGGCGGACTGCATGCCCGGGAGCACGCGCGCCACTTTGCCCATGTAGATGTTGCCCACCAGTCCGCGGCTCGCGGCGCGCTCGATGTGCAATTCCTGGGTGACGCCGCTGTGCATCACCGCAACCCGGGTTTCCTGCGGCGTGACGTTGATCAGAATGTCTTCGCTCATGCGGGCATTCTACCGGATGGCGCCCGAAGCGCGACCGCCCCTCACCCCATCCCTCTCCCCGCAAGCGGGGCGAGGGGGCGCATCAATCGCTCAGCCTGAAGGTTCCAAGCCGAAGCGCTTGAGCAGTTGCGCCGTCTCGTACAGGGGCAGGCCCATCACACCCGAATAGCTGCCGCGGATCTCGACGATGAAGGCACCCGCATGGCCCTGGATGCCATAGGCGCCGGCTTTGTCCATGGGCTCGCCGCTGGCGATGTAACGCTCGATCTCGCCACGCTCGAGCGCGCGAAAGCGCACCGCGGTCGCGGACAGCGCCGTTTCCATGCGCTCGCCGAACTTGAACGCGATCGCCGTGAGCACCTCGTGCTCGCGGCCCGACAGGCGCGTGAGGAACCGGGCGGCTTCGGCCGTATCCGCCGGCGTGCCGAGAATCGCATCGCCGACGCACACGGTGGTGTCCGCCGCCAGCACGCCGCGCAGCGGCAGCTTGCGCTGCACCACACGCGCCCAGCCGCTCTCGACCTTGTTGCGGCATACGCGCAGGACATAGTAGCGCGGCGGCTCGCCCGGCAGCGGCGCTTCGTCGATGTCCGCCCCGCGCTCCGCTTTGATGCGCTGGGTCAGCACCTCGTGTTCGACGCCGAGCTGGTGCAGCAATTCGCGCCGGCGCGGGCTGCGCGAGGCGAGGTAGATGCGCGAGCTGCCGATCGACGCGCTCATTCGCGATGGTAGGGGTGGCCGCCGATGATGCTCAGCGCGCGATAGAGCTGCTCCGCCAGCAGCACCCGCGCCAGGCCGTGCGGCAGGGTGAGGCTGGACAGGCGCAACTGCATGGTGGCATCCTTTTTCAAGGCGGCGTCCAGGCCGTCGGCGCCGCCGATCAGAAACACGAGCGGCGCGCTTTCCTGCATCCAGGCCTCGAGCTGCAGCGCTAGGCTGGTCGTGCTCATGTCCTTTCCGCGC
>Ga0315281_10002180_pt1 | contig 29088 bp, 33 predicted proteins | sample YL17G07_0_MG_FD_204540 | JGI IMG/M metagenome (GOLD analysis project Ga0315281, IMG submission 204540) | Sediment microbial communities from Yellowstone Lake, YNP, Wyoming, USA - YL17G07_0 | ecosystem: Environmental > Aquatic > Freshwater > Lake > Sediment | place: USA: Wyoming | collected...
ATCCACGCGTCCATGGGGACGTCGAGCGCCTGCCCCAGGGCCGTGGCGGCGACGCCCGGCCCGACCTCGTCCACGATGCGCCGCAACGGTGTGAGACCCGCGCCCGGGACGAAGCCCTGAGTATCGGGCGCCAGGACCACGGCCGTGAGGGCCGGACGCACCTGGTCGACGTGCAGCCACACGATGGCGGTGCACGTGCTGTCGGCGCCGCCGAGGGCGAACACGGCGACGTCCGTCGGCGGCGGCGCCAGCTGCACCGGCGGGGCCGGGCCCACGACCTTGTGCCAAGGGCCGGGTGTGGCGAGCAGGATGATGACGCCCAAGGCGAGCAGGACACCGAGCAGCAGGGCGGCCCACGGGTCGAGGCGCCCAAGCACTGCGCGAAGAAGCTTCACTTCACGGGCTTGAACGAGGTCGCGAGGCCCATCATGAGGTCGTTGGACAGCTGGTTGTCGAGCGTGTTGAGCACCCAGTAGAGCGTGCCGTTGCGCTTCCAGGCCACCATGTGGAGGTGATCGGCCTGATAGAAGAGCATGTACTTCTGGCCGGCGATGACCCGGGTGCTGTTGGGGTTCTGGATCGCCGGGGGGTCCATCCAGCGCATCGCCTGGATGCTCCAGTAGCCGCCAATCGGCGTGCTGACGACGGCCACGGCCGCCGCGCTGCGCCTGCCCTCCGTGGTCTTGACGCCGTAGGCGCGGAACTCGTCGTAGGCGAAGCCCGGCGACCACGCCGTGGGCATCTCGAGATGCAGCGGCGTCTTGGCGGCGAAGGCCTTCCAGGCCGCGGCGTCGTAGCGCTGGTTCTTCTGCAGCGTCTGCCGCGGCTGCGGGGCGTCCAGTGGCACCGCGAGGATGCCGTCGAACGACGAGGTGACGAAGACGCCGATGCCATCGGCGGCGCCGGGGGCGCGGTCGACGAGGCGCACGTCGGAGGGCCAGAACATCTCAGCGATGAGCTGCGCCGGGGCCGACAGGCTCTTGGGGGCGTAGACGACCGTGACCTTGCCCGGGAACTCGGGGGCGTCGGCGCCGGCCGCGGCCCGGTAGCCCAGCGCCGCCAGCTGGTCGGCCGCCGTGGTCGCGAGCCCCGGGATCCCGCTACCGTTGTAGACCGTCACAGGGTACATCTTCTTGGTCAGCTTGAGCCCTTTGACCGCGACGGGCGCCTGCGTGGGGTGCGTGAACTCGGAGACGGCCCGGTCGATCTCCGCCTGGATCGGGACCACGTACGAGGCGCCGTCGATCATCGGCGTGGAGCCCTCGACGTGCACGGTGTAGAACTTCGACGTGTTCACCTGGAAGATGAGCTCGACGAGCGGCTGAAGACGCTTCAGCGAGTCGATGTCGGAGGTCGTCTGTTTGGTGATGGCCTTGATGAGAGTCAGGACCTTCCTCCAGTCCTTGCTCCAGCGGCCCGACTGGCGCTGCATCTCCTTGAGGAAGAGCTGCTGGCGCTGCATGCGCCCGAAATCGCCCATCCCGTCGTGGCGGAAGCGGACGAATTTGAGCGCATGATCGCCGTTCAAGATCTGATAGCCGGGCTCGAGGCTGACCCTGTTGATGCCGTTATCCTCGAAGTAGTACCTGTGATCGACGGGGATGTAGATGCCGCCCAGGGTCTGCACCACGTGCCAGAAGCCATCGAAGTCGACCTGGACGAAGTGCTGGATGGACAGGCCGGTGACCTGGCTGAACGTCTTGACGGCGAGTGCCGGGCCCCCGTAGGAGAACGCCGCGTTCATCTTGTTGTAGCCGACGCCTTCGATGTCGACGCGCAGGTCGCGCGGCACGGAGAGCATCGAGATGCTCTTCGTCTGGGGATCGAGGCGCACGAGGATCTGCGAGTCCGAGCGCCCGGGGTCGCCGGGCCCGGCGTGGTCCGAGCCCATGAGCAGGATGTTCATGGCCTTGCCCGGCAACTCCGGGCGCAGCTCCTTCTTCGTCTTCGTGACCACGGCGATCTTCTCGGGGGTGGCCTTGCCGACGGTGCTCACCGTGCCGTTCGCCCAGCCGAGCGCCAGACCGGGAGCCGCCAGCGCGGCCACCACGACGGCGACGCCGATGAGCTTCACGGCGAGGTGGCGGCCGAAAGCGAGATAGGCAGTCACGGCCGCGACGAGGGCCACGGCGATCACGGGGGTGCCGACCATGGCCCAGCCCGGGACTTTGCCAGACAGCCTCGCGAGGTCGAACGCGGCGCGGGAGTTGCCCAACATGTCGCGGCCGTAGAACCAGATCAGCGCCGCGGCAATGGCCGCGGCCACAGCGACGGCCGCCCAGAGGACGAGGCTACGGAGCCCGGCGCCACGCGCCAACGGCTCCGGGCGGGCGGCGCGCTGCGAGCGGCCAAGCGCGGCCAACGGCTCCGGCGCCGCGGCGCCGGACACCCTGACGGGTTCGGACTCGCCGGTCTTGTAGACGCGATACTCGCTCATGCTCCTCCGCCGCAGGCGCCCTCTCGGGCGCTGCGCAACGTCTCATCATCGCACGAGCTGAGAGACGGTCGCAGCCCTTCGCCGGTTCGCGCACTCTCGTCGACGCGCGTCACGTCCGCCCCGAGCGCCGCCAGCTTGCCCACGAGATCCTCGTAGCCGCGGTCGATGTGGTGCACCGCGCCGACGTCCGTGACGCCGTCGGCGACCAGACCCGCCGTGACCAGAGCGGCGCCCCCTCGCAGGTCGGGCGCCTCCACGAGCGAGCCGCTCAGAACGCGCGGCCCCTCGACGACGGCGTGGTGACCGCTGGTGCTGATGCCGGCGCCCAGACGGTTGAGCTCGTCGACCACCACGAAGCGGTTCTCGAACACGTTCTCAGTGACGATGGACGTCCCTTCCGCCAGTGAGAGGAGCACCATCGTCTGTGCCTGCAGGTCGGTGGCGAAGCCCGGGTGGGGCAGGGTCGAGATATCGATGGGGGCGAGCGGGCCGTCGCGGCGCACGGTGATCGACCGGTCGCCCACCCGCACGTCCACGCCCATGCCCCTCAGTTTGCCGAGAAAGAGCTCGAGGTGCCGGGGGTCGAGGCCCATCGTGGTGACTTCTCCACCCGTAGCGGCGCCCATGATGAGGTACGTGCCCGCCTCGATGCGATCCGCCACGACCTCGTGATCCACGCCGTGCAGCGCGTGAGCGCCCTCGATGCGGATGGTGCTGGTGCCGGCGCCGTCGATCACGGCCCCCATGGCCCGCAGGAAGTCGCAGAGATCGACGATCTCGGGCTCTCGCGCGGCGTTCTCGATGACCGTCTCGCCGTCTGCGGCCGTGGCGGCCATGACGAGGTTCTCGGTGGCGCCGACGCTGGGGTAGTCCAGCGGGACGATGGCTCCCTTGAGCTGCGGGCCGTGGACCTTGATGAAGCCGTGGTCGATCGCGATGGTCGCGCCCAGCTTCTCGAGGCCGCGGATGTGAAAGTCGATGCGCCGCGGCCCGATGTTGCAGCCGCCGGGCATGGCGATGGTAGCCTCGCCGAGGCGCGCGACCAAGGGGCCCATGACGATGATGCTGGCGCGCATGGTGCGCACGAGCTCGTAGGGCGCGCAGCCGCTCAGCGCGGCGCCGGCGTGCACGCGCAGGACATCGCCGGCGTGCTCCACGTCCGCGCCGAGCGCGCGCAACACCGCCACCATGGTGGCGATGTCGGTGATGCGCGGCACGCGGCGGATGACGCAGGGCTCGTCGGTGAGCAGACTGGCGGCGAGCAGCTTGAGCGCCGAGTTCTTGGCGCCCGAGAGCACGACAGTCCCCTCCAGGCGGTGGCCGCCGCGCACCCTCAGGCGCGCGTCGTGTGCGATCGGACCGTCCATCAGACGGTCACAAGTATAGCGTGTGCCGGCGCAGAAGGGCGGCGCTCAGCGGGAGCGCCCCGCCACGCGCAGCCGGTTCGCGGCGCGCCTGAGGGCCTGCTCGGCGCGGAAGTAGTCGACTTCGGCCTGCGCGCCGGGGTCGTGACGCTCCTGCATGCGCTCGCCGGCGCGCCGCTGCGCCTCCTCGGCGCGGCTCACGTCGATCCTCCCGGCGAGCTCGCCGTGGTCGGCCACGACGAGGACCTTGTCGAACAGGACCTGAGCGTAGCCGATGCCGGTGGCGATGTACTCCCAGGTGTCGTCGAGGGCGCGAATGCGCGTCTCGCCCACGCCCAGGAGCGTGACCAAGGGCTGGTGGCGGGCGAGGATGCCGAGCTCCCCGTCGATGCCGGGCAGTACGACCATGGCGACGTCCTCGGAGTACACCTCGCCGTCCGGAGTGACGACCTCGACGTGCAGTACGCGTTCGTCGGCCACGAAAGCCCTTTCAGCCGGCCGCGTCGCGGCCGGCGAGCTGCCGCGCCTGCTCGGCGGCTTCCTCGATGCCGCCGACCATGAAGAAGGCCTGTTCGGGCAGGTCGTCGCACTTGCCGTCGACGAGGTCTTTGAAGGCGCGCACGGTGTCGGCCAGCGGCACATACTTGCCGGGGATGCCGGTGAACTGCTCGGCCACGTGGAACGGCTGCGAGAGGAAGCGCTCGATCTTGCGCGCGCGTTGCACGATCACCTTGTCCTCGTCGGAGAGCTCGTCCATGCCGAGGATGGCGATGATGTCCTGCAGCTCCCGGTAGCGCTGCAGGATCTCCTGCACGCGTGTGGCGACCTCGTAGTGCTCGTCGCCGACGGCGTCGCGCGTGAGGATGCGCGAGTTCGAGTCGAGCGGGTCGACGGCCGGGTAGATGCCTTTCTCGACGATGTCGCGCGAGAGCACCGTGGTGGCGTCGAGATGGGCGAAGGTGGCCGCCGGCGCCGGGTCGGTGAGGTCGTCGGCCGGCACGTAGATGGCCTGCACCGAGGTGACCGAGCCGCGCTTGGTGGAGGTGATGCGCTCCTGCAACTCGCCCATCTCGTTGGCCAGGGTGGGCTGGTAGCCCACGGCGCTCGGCATGCGCCCGAGGAGAGCGGAGACCTCGGACCCCGCCTGCACGAAACGGAAGATGTTGTCGATGAAGAGCAGCACGTCCTGGCCGCCCATCTCGCGGAAGTACTCTGCCACGGTGAGGCCGGCCAGGCCGACGCGCAGACGCGCGCCCGGCGGCTCGTTCATCTGGCCGAAGATGAGCGCCGTCTTGTCGATGACCCCCGACTCCTTCATCTCGAGCCACAGGTCGTTGCCCTCGCGGGTGCGCTCGCCGACCCCGCAGAACACGGAGAGGCCGCCGTGCTCCGCGGCGATGTTGCGGATGAGCTCCTGCACGATCACGGTCTTGCCGACGCCGGCGCCACCGAAGAGGCCGATCTTGCCGCCCTTGACGTAAGGGGCGATGAGGTCGACGACCTTGATGCCGGTCTCGAAGACCTCGTCGGTGGGGTCGAGGGACTCGAAATCCGGAGCCGGCCGGTGGATCGGCCAGCGCTCGACGTCGACGAGCTGTTCACCGTGGTCGATGGTGTCGCCGGTCACGTTGATGAGGCGGCCGAGCGTCTGCTCGCCCACCGGCACCGTCATGGCCACGCCTGTGTCGACGACGGAGGCGCCGCGCGCGAGGCCGTCGGTGGTGTCCATGGCGACCGCCCGGACCTTGTCATCACCGAGGTGCTGCTGCACTTCGCAGACGACCTGCCGGGACTGGCCGTCACCGCTGTCGATGTCGACCGTGAGGGCGTTGTAGATGGCCGGGATCTCGTCCGGGAAGCGGACGTCGATGACCGGCCCGATGACCTGGACGACTGTGCCTTTGTTCATTGCCTCAACTCCGCTCTGCGTGTGTGGTGTGCGGCGGCCGCGTGACCCCGGTCACCCGAGGGCCTCGGCGCCGGCCACGACCTCGAGGATCTCCTGCGTGATGGCCGCCTGACGGGCGCGGTTGAGCGCCAGCGTGAGTGATTCGAGCATCTCCTCGGCACTGTCGCTGGCATTACGCATGGCCGTCATGCGCGCTCCCTGCTCGCTGGCGCTCGACTCCAGCAGGGAGCGGTAGACGGCGATCTCCACGTAGGCCGGCAGCAGGCTTTCAAGAATGACGCTGGCTTCGGGCTCGAACAGGTAGGTCACGGGCCCGGGGGTCCTGGCCTCGTCGGTGACCGCCTCGCGCGGCACCGGGAGGATGACGTCGTCGAGGAGCGTCTGCTCGATCGGCGACGTGAAGTGGTTGTAGACGAGTCGCACGCGGTCGACCGTGCCGCCCACGTACAGGTCGATGAGGTACTTGGCGATCTCCTTGGCGTCGCCGTACTCGGGGCGGTCGCTGAGGCCCTGCCAGCTGCGCTCGAGGCGGCATCCGCGGAAGGTCAGGGTGGCGATGCCCTTGCGGCCCACGGCGATGAGCCGCGTCTCGACGCCCTCCTCGCGCAAGCCGCGTTCGATCTCCATGGCCTTGCGGACCACGTTGGCGTTGAAGGCGCCGGCAAGACCGCGGTCGCCGGTCATGGCGACCAGCGCGACGCTGCGGACCACGGGGCGCTCCTGCATGAGCGCGTACTGGCGGGTCTCCTCGGAAAAGGTGGCGAGGTCGGTCATCATCTCGATCATGTCGCCGGCGTACGGCCGCAGCGCCTCGATGCGCGCCTGGTTGCGGCGCAGCTTGGCGGCGGCCACCATCTCCATGGCCTTGGTGATCTTGCGCGTGTTGTGGACCGACGCGATGCGCCGGCGGATGTCGCGCAGGCTGGCCACGTCAGGCCTCCGCCCCCTCGAGCGCCAGATCGGCGGCGGCCGACTCGGGGGCGAACGAGTTGTGGTACGCAGCGATGGCCTCGCGCAGCAGCGCCTCGTTCTCGGGCGACAGCACCTTCTCGGCGCGGATCGCCGCGAGCAGCTCGGCGTTCTGGCTGCGCAGGTACTCGCGCAGGCCCTCGCAGAAAGCGGCCACGCGAGGCACCTCGAGGTCGTCGATGTAGCCCTGGTTGCCGGCGAAGATCACCGCCACCTGTTCCTCGACGGGCATGGGGTCGAAGCGCCCCTGGTTGAGGACCTCGATCATGCGCTCGCCGCGGGCGAGCGTCCGCTTGGTGGCTTCGTCGAGGTCGGAGCCGAACTGGGCGAAGGCCTGCAGCTCGCGGTACTGGGCGAGGTCGATGCGCAGACGGCCGGCGACCTGCTTCATGGCCTTGATCTGGGCGTTGCCGCCCACCCGGCTCACCGAGATGCCGATGTTCACCGCCGGCCGCACGCCGCTGTAGAAGAGGTCGCTCTGCAGGAAGATCTGCCCGTCGGTGATGGAGATCACGTTGGTGGGGATGTAGGCGGACACGTCGCCGGCCTGCGTCTCGATGACGGGGATAGCGGTCAGCGACCCGCCGCCGAGCTCGTCGCTCAGCTTGACGGCGCGCTCGAGCAGGCGCGAGTGCAGGTAGAAGACGTCGCCGGGGAACGCTTCGCGGCCCGGCGGCCGGCGCAGCAGCAGCGACATCTGGCGGTAGGCGTCGGCCTGCTTGGAAAGATCGTCGTAGAAGCACACGGCGTGGCGGCCGCTGTAGAGAAAGTACTCACCCATGGCCGCGCCCGCGTAGGGCGCCAGGAACTTGAGGGGTGCTGAGGCCGAGGCGGTGGCCGCCACGATGATGCTGTACTCCATGGCGCCGTATTCCTCGAGCTTACGCACGACCTGCATCACCGTGGAGGCCTTCTGGCCGATGGCCACGTAGATGCAGATCTCGTTCTGGCCCTTCTGGTTGATGATGGTGTCGACGATGATCGACGTCTTGCCGGTCTGGCGGTCGCCGATGATGAGCTCGCGCTGGCCGCGGCCGATGGGGATCATCGAGTCGATGGCCTTGAGGCCGGTCTGGAGCGGCTCCTTGACGGGCTGCCGCTCGACCACGCCCGGGGCCTTGAACTCGACCGGGCGGTTGTCGCTGGTCTCGATGGGACCCTTGTCGTCGAGCGGACGGCCGAGCGGGTCGACGACGCGGCCGACCATGGCTTCGCCGACGGGCACCTGCAGCACGCGGCCTGTGCGCTTGACCAGGTCGCCCTCCTTGATGAGGGTGTCCTCGCCGAGCAGCACGGCGCCCACGTTCTCTTCTTCAAGGTTGAGGGCGAGCCCAGTGACGCCGTGAGGCAGCTCGAGCATCTCCATGGCCATACAACTGCGCAGGCCGTAGATGCGGGCGATGCCGTCGCCGACTTCGAGAACGGTCCCGACCTCGTCGACCTCTACTTCTGCCTGATAGTCCTCGATCTGCGACTTGAGGACCGCGGCGATCTCTTCTGGGCGCAGCTTCACTCCACGTCACCTCTCAGTTCTGCGGTAGCCAGCCGGCGGCGCAGCTGGCGGATGCGGGCCTGCACGCTGCCGTCGACGATGACGTCGCCGACGCGCAGCACGAGGCCGCCGATGATGCCCGGGTCGACCCGCGCCGCGAGCTCGACCCGGCGGCCGGCGGCCGCGGCGACGCGCGCGGCGATCTTCTCGCGGGCGGCCACGGTGAGCTCGATGGCGGAGGTCACTTCGACCTTGACGAGGTCGGCCTCTGTCGCGGCGAGCGCCTCGTAGGCCTGGCGCAGCTCGGCGACGAGGCCGAAGCGGCCGCGCTCCAGCAGGAGCTGGAGCGTGTTGGCCACCAGCGGCTGGCCGTCACGCGTTATCTCGACGAGGATCCGCTGCTTCGCGGAGGTGTCGACCTGGGGGTCGGCGAGCACGTCGCGCAGCGACGCCGAGGCCGCGAGGGCGGCGACGAAGTCGCCCAAGTCGCGGCCCACCGGCTCGACGGCGTCGGCGTCGCGCGCGGCGTCGAACAGGGCCCGCGCATATACGCGTGCGACGTTCTCTTCGCTCAACGCTAGTTCCCCATCCCCAGCTGATCGACGTTCAGTTCCGCGAGCGCTTCGTCGATGAGGCGCTGCTGGTCGGCGGCGGTGAGGCTGCCGGCGGCGACCTTCTCGGTGGCGAGCGCGGTGAGCTCGGCGATCTGGCCCTTGAGCTCGCGCAGCGCGGCGCGCGTGTCGCGCTCTATCTGCTCGTGAGCCTGGGTGAGCACGCGCTCGGATTGGGCTTTGGCCGCGGCCATGATCTCGGCCTTGGTGTGCTCGCCGGTGGTGCGCGAGCGCTCGAGGATCTCCTCGGCCTCAGTGCGCACCTTGGCGAGCGTGGCCTTGTACTCCTTGAGGAGGCGGTGCGCCTCGATGCGCGTCTCCTCGGCCACGTCCATGCTCTCCTGGATGCCGGCGCGCCGCTCGTCAATGATCTTCTGTAGCGGCCCGAAGGCGAACTTCCAGAGAACGAACACGGCGATACTGAACGTGATCAGGGTCCACGCCATGAGGCCCCATTGGGTGTTCAGCACGACGCCCTCCGATCTCCCGGATGGAACGGGTCCGTCACGCGACGAAGATGAGGATGAGGGCGACCACGAAGGCGTAGAGCGCCACTGCCTCGGTCACGCCGATGCCGATGAACATGTTGGTGCGCACCTCGCCCGAGACCTCGGGCTGACGGGCGATGGACTCGAGCGCCTTGCCGATCATGATGCCGAGACCCACGCCCGGGCCGATGGCGCCGAGACCCATGGCCAGGCCGGCGCCCAGCAGTTTGGCAGCCGCGTCGTTCATACGATGACCTCCTGAAAGTGAGTGGACCGTCGCTGTGCCACGGTCAGTGAGCCTGGTCGAGAGCGCCGCCGATGTACACGGCGGAGAGGATGGCGAAGATGAAGGCCTGGATGACGGCCACGAAGACCTCGAAGAGGTAGATCAGCACCGAGCCGCCCTGCAGGATCACGGCGGCGAGGTAGCTCTGAAAGATGAGCGCCATGGCGAAGAAGACGCCGAGGATGGCGTGCCCGGCCAGCATGTTGGCGAAGAGACGGACGGACAGCGAGATGAGGCGGAAGACCTCGCTGACCGCGTGGATCACGAAGATCACCTGCTTGAGCACCGGCGGCGCGCTGGGCGGCGCCCAGTTCTTGAAATACCGCACGGCGCCGTTCTTGCGGATGCCGGCGTAGTGCGTGAACCCGAACGTGAACAGCGCCAGGGTGGCGGTGACGAACAGGTTGGCCGTGGCTGCGTAGAAAGACGGCTGGTGGTGCTCGCCGAGAGGGAGCGGCAACAGGCCGAGGAGGTTGTTGACGAGGACGAAGAAGAAGACGGCGCCCACGTAGGGAAACCACGCGGCCTTGCCGCTCTTCATCACGGAGCCGACGATGCCGTCGCGAGCGAGCTCGTAGAGCGCCTCGACGGCATACTGGAAGCGGCTGGGGGTGACCTTGAGGCTACGAGAGATGACGACGGCGAGGACGATGATGATGACCGTCGCCAACCACAGGTAGATGACGGCTTTGTTGATCGAGAGGTCGAAGGGGCCGATGGACGGCAGCGTGATGATGGGCTCCAGGTTGAACTCCCCGGCGACGGCGTAGTCCTCCTTCATGCCGCCGGGGATGAAGGCGACAAGACCGAGCACCACGAGGCCGAGCAGGAGCCAGAGCCAGATCTTGCGCTTCACGAGTGCGCTCCCGTGTGGTCGGCCGGCCGCGCGGGCGGCGCATACGTGAAAGCGCGCACCCCGAGGTAGACCGTGAAGCAGGCGAGAAAGGCCAGCGCCGTGGTCGCGAACGCCGCGCGCGCGACCACGCCCACGAGCACGAGCACGGCGAGGACGACCGCGAGCCGCGCGGCCATCCCGCCGACCGCGAGGCCCAGCGCCAGGTCGCGGCGCTCGCGGGCGCGACGCCACGTGAGGGCCTCCATGGCCCAGTACGCGAGGACGAGGCCGGCCCCCAGGGCGGCAGCCCAGACCGGCCGGTCGGCCAACGCGGTGACGGCGACGCAGACCACGGTCGCCGCCACGAGAACCACGGGAGCTATGGCCTGCCTGTGGATGGGCACTCTCCTCCTCGCGCGCTCATTTCGTCTCCAGGTAGATCGCGTACAACGCCAGGGCAAACCCCGCGAACACGCCGATCACCGTGAACAGCGGAAAGGTCTTGACGAGCCAGTCGATGCCGGCGCCGACGCCGAGGCCAGTGACGACGCCGCCCAGCAGCAGAAAAGCGACCGACTCGGCCGAGGTGGACGAGCCTTTCTTGTCGTCGTCCCGCCTGTCATCTGGTGATTGCAAGGTCACACTCTACCTGCCGTTTCGGGGGCCTGCAACGCGACCCTCGTGCTCCGCCGGCGCCGCCGGCGGCCTCCCATGTGAACGCCGTCCGCAGGCTCCCGGCCGCCTTACCTCTTCGCGGCGTCGCCGGCGCCGTCTTCGCCCCCGAGGTCGTTGCCCACGCCCGCGGCCAGCGGATCGGGCAGCCCGCGACGCCGCGAGCGGTAGCGGCTGAGCAGCTGCGCCATGTACACCGTGGCGACGGCCGCGGCGGCGCCGAGCACGACCATGGAGGGAAGGTTGTTACGCTGCACCGCGATCGCGAGACCGCTGAGCAGCAGGCACCAGCTGTAGAGCAGCAGGACGCTCTTGCGCTGCGAGAACCCGTGCACGAGCACGAGGTCGTGGTGCACGTGGTCCTGCCCCGGCGAGTAGAACGGCACGCCGCGACGCCAGCGGCGCCAGACGATGAGGGACAGGTCGACGAACGGCACGCCGAGCACCAGCAGCGGCAGCACGAGGGCGATGGCCGCGGTGCCCTTCATCACACTCTGCACGCTCAGGCAGGCGAGCACGAAGCCGAGCAACATCGACCCCGCATCGCCCATGAAGATGCTGGCCGGGTGGAAGTTGAAGCGCAGGAAGGCGAACGTCGCGCCGGCGAGCACCGCGGCGATCACCGCCGCCGCCGGAAAGCCGGTGCTCAGCGAGATGACGCAGAAGGTAAGCGCCGAGATGCCGCAGACGCCCGCGGCAAGGCCGTCAAGCCCGTCGATGAAGTTCACCATGTTGATGATCATCGCCATCCAGATCGCCGTGACGAGGATCGCTACGATGGTCGGGAAGTGGACCATGATGTCGGTGAACGGCACGCCCATGCGGTTGATGCGGATGTCGAAGTAGATGGCCACGCTGATGGCCAGCAGCTGGCCGATGAATTTGACGATCGGTTCGAGCTCGTAGAGGTCGTCGAACAGGCCCACGGCCACCACGATGGTGGCGCCGCCGATGATGCCCCATACCGGGCGGTCCACCTTGACCAGGAGCATGACCGGGATCATCCAGCCCAGGTACATGCCCAGGCCGCCGAGCAGAGGCGTGGCCAGCACGTGCATGCGGCGGTCGTCGCTGGGCGTGTCGACGGCGCCGGTACGGTGGGCCAGCCGCCCCATGAGCGGGGTGAGCAGGTACACCATGACGGCGGCGATCAGAAACCCGAGCACCGCCGTGCGCACAGGGCTCTCCAGGAGGAGCGGCCCGTCTATGGGAGCGTCTCCTTGTGCAGGGTGACGCCGGCCTCCTCAAGCATCGCCGCCGAGAGCTCGTCCGGGTAGCCTTCGAGGTAGTGGATCTCGGTGACCCCGCAGTTGATCAGCATCTTGGCGCACAGGACGCATGGCTGCAGGGTGGTGTAGAGCGTGGCGCCCTCGATGGCGACGCCGTGCACGGCGGCCTGGATGATGGCGTTCTGCTCGGCGTGGATGGCGCGGCACAGCTCCTGGCGCTCCCCGGAAGGGATACCCATCTGCTCGCGCAGGCAGCCCACGTCGAGGCAGTGCGCCGTGTTGCGCGGGGCGCCGTTGTAGCCGGTGGCAAGGAGACGCTTGTCGCGCACCAGCACGGCGCCGACCTGGCGGCGCAGGCAGGTGGAGCGCGTCGCCGCCTGCCTGGCGAGCTGCAGGAAGTACTCGTGCCAGCTCGGCCGCGAGCGCGGCGGCCCGGGGCTGCCTGCGGCGGTCTCGCTCACAGGAACTCGTACAGCGGGAAGCGCTCGAGGAGATCGAGCACCTCGCGGTGGATCTCGGCCAGGGCGGCGTCGTTGCTGCGCGCCGCCAGCGCCCGCAGCATGAGCTCGCCGGTCTGCCGCATCTCGGGTTCCATGAACCCGCGGGTCGTGACCGCCGGCGAGCCGACGCGAAGACCGCTGGCGACGTTGAACGAGCCTTCCTCGAACGGCACGACATTGCGGTTGGCGGTGATGCCGACGCTCTCGAGGAGATCCTGGCACTGCAGGCCGTTGAGGCCGGTGCTGCGCAGGTCGAGTAACGCCAGGTGCACGTCGGTGCCCCCCGACACCAGGCGCACACCGCCGTCGGCGAGCGTCTCGGCAAGGACGGCGCAATTGGCGACGACCTGACGCTGCAGGCGGCGGAACTGCTCGCTCTGGGCGATCTTGAGGCAGGCCGCCTTGGCGGCGATGACATGCATCAGCGGCCCGCCCTGCATGCCGGGGAACACTGCCCGGTCGATCGCCCTGGCGTACTCCTGGCGACACATGATGAGACCGGCGCGCGGGCCCGTGAGGGTCTTGTGCGTCGTGCTCGTGACGACGTCGCAGTAGGGCACTGGGTTGGAGTGGACCCCGGCCGCGATGAGGCCGGCGATGTGAGCGATATCGGCGAGCAGCAGTGCGCCGCACTCGTCGGCGATCGCGCGGAACGCGGCCCAGTCGACAGTCCGGGGGTACGAACTGTAGCCACAGATGATGAGCTTGGGGTGACGCGCGAGCGCAAGCTCTCTGACTTCGTCGTAGTCGATGGTCTCGGTGTCGCGACGGACGTGGTACTGGACCACGTCGTAGGTGCGCCCCGAGTAGTTGATGTCGAGACCGTGAGTGAGGTGACCGCCGTGCGCCAGCTCCATGGCCAGGAGCGTGTCGCCCGGGTCGAGGAGGGCGAACAGGGCGGCCAGGTTGGCCGAGGAGCCCGAGTGGGGCTGGACGTTGACGTGCTCGGCCCCGAACACGGCCTTGCAGCGGTCGATGGCCAGCTGCTCGACGCGGTCGACGATCTCGCAGCCCCCGTAGAACCGCGCCCCGGGGAGGCCCTCCGCGTACTTGTTGGTCAGCACCGAGCCCGTGGCCTCCAGGACCGCGCGGCTGGCGAAGTTCTCGCTGGCGATGAGCTCGAGCGTCTCCTGCTGGCGGATGAGCTCGCTGCGCAGCAGTTCGTTGAGCTCGGGGTCGAGGTGATAGAGCGGCTCGCGGCGCCACTCCCGACCGACTGGGCTCACGAGGGTTCGCGCTCCTCGTCGATGAGGTCGACGCGCCTGCTGTGGCGGCCGCCCTCGAACGGGGTCGCCAGCCAGATCTCGGTGATAGCCCATGCTTCGTCTTCGCTCAGAAGGCGGCCGCCGAGGCACAGCACGTTGGCGTCGTTGTGCCGGCGCGCCATCTCGGCGAGATAGGGCGTGAGGCAGTCCGCGGCGCGCACTCCGCGGTGCCGGTTGGCGGCCATGCATACGCCGAGGCCGGTGCCGCAGACGAGCAGACCGCGATCGACCGCGCCGCTCGCCACCATGGCGGCGACCCGGTGCGCGAAGGTGGGGTAGTCCACCGATGTCTCGGCCGAATCGGTGCCCACGTCGACGACCTCGTGGCCCTGCGAACGCAGGCGACGCACGAGGTCCTGCTTGACGGCATACCCGCCGTGGTCGGCGCCGGAGGCGATCTTCACGATGAGCTCCCTTCCGCTCGGTGCTTGCCGCGGTCACGGCCGGGGCCGCCGTCGCAGCGCCGTGGCCCCCCTTCAGACTCCCGATTCTATCAGTCCTCGAGGGCCAGCTCCCCGCGCAGGACGGGCTGCACGGAGCCGCCCACCAGTACATCTTCGATGCGGTCGGCGGCCGCGACCATCCCCAGCCGCATGAGCTCGCAGGCGGTGCCGACGCTGGCGTGCCCGGCGAAGGGCAGCTCGAGCGCCGGCGTGAAGCTGCGCGCGCGGGCGTCCCCGTCGCCCTCCGGCTCCATCACGAAGGTGGTCTCGGAGAGGTTCATCTCGCCGGCGATGGCCTGCATCTGCGCGGCCGTGAGGCCGGCGGCCGCGGGAAAGAAGGCCGGCGGGTTGTCGGCGAACGGTCGGTGAACACGTCCACTTGGTAGAACGGTAGCGTCCTCATGGTGTCGGCGGCTCCTCGCGCGTGCCGACCAGCCTTGCGGCGACCTCGGCTTCCCCCCAAGCGCCGACGCGCAGAAGCCGCCAGCGGCCGGTCTCGGCGTACCGGCTCAAGTCCACGACGGCCGACGCCAGGCCGCTCACCGGACCGGCGTCCAGGGCCAGGTCACACCTCGCCAGAAGCGACGCGTCGACCTCGCTCAGAGAGGCAGGCGGCGGCGCGCCGCCCGGGTTGGCGCTGGAAGCGACCAGCGGCCGCACCAGGCCCGCGAGGACGCGCGCGGCCGGCGGCCACGCCGGCACGCGCACCCCCAGCGTGGCGACGGCCGGCCGGCCGAAGGCCTCGCCGGCCTCCCCCGGCAGCGGGAAGTCCCAGCCGGCCGGATACGGTAGCAGCAGCGTCACGGGCCCGGGGAGCAGGCGCCGGCAGGCGATGCGCAGCTGCGGCGCCGGCGCCACCTCGGCCTCGAGAGCCTCGAGGGTCGCGAAGACGACCTGCAGCGGCTTGCCGGGATCGCGGCCCTTGGCCGCCACCAGCGCGCCGGCGACCGCAGGCGTGAGCGCCCCGCCGACGCCGTAGACCGTGTCGGTCGGGAAGCAGACGAGGCGCGCGGCACTGATGCGGTCCTCCAGGGCGGCTGCATCGTCCGTGCCGAGCGCGGCGAGATCGATCGAGACGGGGCGGGCCACGGCGTTGCCGGCCGTCACCTGGCGGCCGGCGACGTCTCGGCCACGACGCGTACCGGGATCCCCCGCGCCGCGAGATACTCCTTGGTCTCGGCGATGGAGTACGTGCCGAAGTGGAAGATGCTGGCGGCGAGCACCGCGTCTGCCTCGCCGGTCGTAAGGCCGTCGGCGAGGTGTTCGAGGGTCCCTACTCCACCCGAGGCGATGACCGGGATGTCGACGGCGCGGGCCACGGCGCGCGTGAGCTCGAGATCGTAGCCGTCGCGCGTACCGTCGCGGTCCATGCTGGTGAGCATGAACTCCCCGGCGCCGAGCTCGGCGGCGCGCACCGCCCACGCCAGGGCGTCGCTGCCCGTGGGGGTGCGGCCGCCGTGCACGTAGACCTCCCAGGCCGGCGGCCGACCCTCCTCCCCGCTCCCCGCCACGCGCTTGGCGTCGATGGCCACGACGATGCACTGCGCCCCGAAACGCTCGGCGCAGCGCCGCACCAGCTCGGGGTCCTGGACCGCCGCGGTGTTCATGGTGACCTTGTCGGCGCCGGCGGCGAGGATCATGCGCACGTCGTCCACGCTGCCCAGCCCGCCGCCGATGGTGAACGGGATGAACACCTCTTCCGCGCAGCGCGCCGCGAGCTCCGTGATGATCTCGCGGCGCTCGTGCGACGCCGTGATGTCGAGGAAGACGAGCTCGTCAGCCCCCTCGGCGTCGTAGCGCGACGCGAGCTCGACCGGATCGCCGGCGTCGCGGAGCTCCACGAAGTTCACGCCTTTGACCACGCGCCCGTCGCGCACGTCGAGGCACGGGATGATGCGTTTCATATGCACCGGCTTCTCCTGCCCCGCGCGCTCAGCCGGCGAAGACGGCCAGCGCGTCGGCGAGCGTGAACGCCTTCTCGTAGAGCGCGCGCCCGACGATCACCCCTACGACGTTGGGCACGTCGAGCTTCTTGAGACGCCAGAGGTCGTCGAGCAGCGCGATGCCGCCCGAGAGCACGAGCTCCAGCGAGGTGACCTCGGCGAGGTCGCGCAAGCCGATGAGGTTCGGCCCGCCGAGCATGCCGTCGTGGGCCGTGTCGGTGTACACCACGCGCTTGACGCCGTGTTCAGCGAGGATCTTGGAGAAGTGGATGGCGCTCATCTGCGAGCGCTGCTGCCAGCCATGCGTGGCCACCATGCCGTCGGTGCAGTCGAGGCCCACGACGAGGCGCTCGCCGAGCCACTTCACGGAGTCGCCGAGCAGGTCGAGCGCCGTCACGGCGGCGGTGCCCATGACCACCCAGTGGACGCCGATACCCGCGACGAGGGCGAGGTTCTTGGCGCTGCGGATACCGCCGCCGTATTGCACGGGGATGTCGAGGGACCTGACGATACGCTCCAGGATGTCGAAGTTCATGAACTCGCCGGTGCGCGCGGCATCCAGGTCGACGACGTGGAGGGCCTCCGCGCCCTGGTCCTGCCAGAGCCGCGCCAGCGCGACCGGGTCGTCGCCGAACACGGTGACGTCGTCGAAGTCGCCGCGCCGCAGGCGGACGGCCTTGCCGCCCTGGATGTCGACGGCCGGGAAGACGATCATGAGGCGCGTACCTCCTTCTTGGCGCGCTCCACGAAGTTGGCCAAAAGACTCAGGCCCACGACTGAGCTCTTCTCGGGGTGGAACTGCACCGCCCATACCATATCGCGGGCGACGGCGGCTACCACCTTCCCGCCGTAGTCGGTGCTGGCGGCGACGATCGCCGGGTCGGCGGGCAGGGCGGCGTACGAGTGCACGAAGTAGACGGCGGCCGGGGCGGGCAACCCGCGTGCCATGCCCGCCCCAGCCGGCGCCCACTCGAGCTCGTTCCAGCCGATGTGCGGCACCTTGAGCCCGGTCTGCAGGCGCTCGACGGTGCCGGCGAAGACGCCGAGCCCGGGCCACCGGCCGCCCTCTCCGCTGCTCTCGAACAGGAGCTGGAGGCCGAGACACACGCCCAGGAACGGCGTGCCGGCGGCGATGCGCTCGAGCACGGCGGCCCCGAGGCCGCTCTGCTCGAGCCGCGCCGCCGCGTCGCGGAAGGCGCCGACCCCGGGGAGCACCACCGCGGCGGCGGCGCGCACCGCGGCAGCGCTCTCGGTGACGCGCACGTCGGCGCCGCTGCGCTCGAGCGCCTTGGCCACGCTGGCCAGATTGCCCATGCCGTAGTCGACCACGGCGATGTGCGGCTTTGCCACGGGCCGCAGCGCCGTCAGAGCGTGCCCTTGGTGGACGGCACCGCGTCGCCCCGCCCGTGGCGCTCACACGCCTGGGCAAGCGCCCGAGCCACCCCTTTGAACACGGCCTCCACGATGTGATGGGCGTCGCTGCCCGCGAGCAGGCGGACGTGTAGCGTCATGCCGGCCTGCGTGGACAGCGAGCGCAAGAAGTGGGCCGTCAGATCGCCGTCAAACTCGCCGATGCGCACGCCCGCCAGCAGCTGGAGATCGTGGACGAAGTAGGGACGTCCGGAGAGATCGAGCACCACCATGGCCAGCGCCTCGTCCATGGGCAGCAGGAAGGAGCCGTAGCGGCGGATGCCGCGCTTGTCGCCGAGCGCCTCCTTGAGCGCTTGGCCGAGGGCGAGCCCGATGTCCTCGACAGTGTGGTGGCCGTCGACGTCGAGGTCGCCGTGCGCGGCGACCAGCAGGTCGAAGCCGCCGTGATATGCGAAGAGCTCGAGCATGTGGTCCAGAAAGCCGATGCCGGTGCTCACCTCGGCGGCGCCCGCGCCGTCGAGCGTGAGCGTCACGGCGATGTCGGTCTCGCTGGTGACGCGATGTACCTCTGCGCGGCGGGTCTTCATGCTGGGCTCCTGACTGGGCGCGGAGTCGGGCCGGGCGGCGGCCCGAGTTCTACCACAGGCGCCCGCCTTTGAGAATCGGCCGCCGGGGCACTCATATCTCCTCCACTAGCGCCCGCAGGCGTTCGAGGAGCTCAGCCAGGCGCTCGCCGCCGAGGGCGCGGGCGGCGCGCCCCGCGACGAGACGGGCGCTGCAGGCGGCGATGTCCTCGCGCACGCGGAGTCCGACGGCACGGCCGGCGCCGGTGCTCCCGTCGTCGAGAGTCAGCCGGCTGCGCAGCTCGACGACGCCGTCGGCGATACCGAGGCCGGGCGCCAGGAGAGCCGCGTCGAAGGCGACCAGATCGACCTGCCGCCCGGTCACGGCGAAGTGGCGCCGCGTCACCTGTGGGTAGCGCGTGGCGACGCGCGTACGGGCGCGGCGCGGGACTCCGACGCCCGGCTCCGGCGTCGCGTACACGAGGACGTCCCGGCACACCCGCAGATCGAGGAGCTCGTGCAGCGGCGGCGCGAGCTCGAGAAGCAGGTCCTTGCCGGCGACCCCCGCGTCGAGCGCTCCGCGGGCGCAGGCCTCGAGCACGTCGGCGCCCGGCGCCAGCAGCCACGTCGCACCATCGGCGTCCAGCAACGCCGGGCCGGGCACGCCGCGCAGAGCTCCCGCCTGCAGGCCGGCCCGTTCGAGGAGGTCGAGAACCTGCGAGGGCGGCGGCCCGCCGTCGCAGGCGAGGCCGAGCTTCACGCGATCCCCAGGGCACGCAGGACGTCGCGCCAGCTGCCGCTGACCGTCTCGCCGTCGGCCGGCTCGAAGACGTACGAGCCGCCGCTGCGGTGCAGGCGCGGGCGCGGCGGCGCCGGCGCGTCATCGGGAAGCGCGGCGACCGCCCAGCCGGCGCGGCGCAGCTCCATGGCCCGCGCCGGCTCGTCGAGGCCGCCGGCAAAGGCGATGCAGGCCGGAGCGGCGGAGGGCACAGTGCCGGCCTCCTCGAGCGCCTCGTGCAGACGGTCCAGGGCGACGGCGAAGCCCACCCCGGGGATGCCCCACCCGAAGCGCTCCAGCAGCCCGTCGTAGCGCCCCCCGGAGGCGATGGGCAGGCCGACGCCCGGGGCGTAGGCCTCGAAGATGACGCCGCTGTAATACGTGAGGTCCTGGTAGAGGCCGAAATCGAGGCTGAGCGCATCCTCGAAGCCGGCGTCCTCGACGAGGTCCCTGACCTCCACGAGGCGCCGGATGGCGTCGTCCATGGCGTCGCTGCTGGCCATCTTGCGCACCTGGCTGAGCCCGTCGCGGGTACCGCTGAGCTCCAGAGTGCGCCACAGCACCTTGAGCGCATCTTGGTCCACGCCGGCGTTGCCGGCGATGCTCTCGAGCAGGGGGTAGTCGCGGTCGGCCAGCGCCTCCAGGAACTTCTCGCGGTCGTCGTCGAGGCCCAGCGAGTCGACCAGCGCCGTGTAGAAGGCCACCGTCCCCAGCGCCACCCGGAAGTCGCGGAGTCCGAGGGCGGCGAGGCAGTCGCAGAGCAGGATCACGCTCTCGGCGTCGGCCGCCGCCGAATGCAAGCCCAGCAGCTCGGCGCCGGCCTGCACGAACTCCCCGTCCTGGCTGCGCTGCGGCGCCCAGGGACGGATGGAAGGCGCCACGTAGAAGAAGCGCAAGGGGAGCGGCCTGTCGTGGAACCGGGCGGCCGCCAGCCGCGCCACCGGCACCGTCATGTCGGTGCGCGCCATGAGCTCGTGACCCTGCTGATCGCGGAGCCTGTACCCGGCCTCCAGCGTGTCGTCCTCCACCGTCTCGAGCGTCTCGGCGTACTCGAGCCACGGGGTGCGCACCTCGCCGTAGCCGTAGGCCTCGAAGCGGCGGCAGAGCGCGGTCTCGATGGCCCGCAGCTGGCCCGACTCGGGGGGGAGCACGTCACGCATACCTTCGGGGATCATGGCTACCTCTCTCCCGGATCCGCGCGGCCGGCCTCAGCCGACTCCGACACAGCTCTCGCCGAGCAGAGCCTTGAGCTCCGCGTACAAGCCCGCCACGGGCTCGACCCGCAGGCCGTCGCCCACGCGCAGCTTCGCGCGCTCGTCGCCGCGCACCATCTGCAGCACCACCGGCACCTGGCCGGGGAAGTCGCCGAGGATGCGCTTGAGATCGTCGAGCACGCTGGGCCGCACCCTGCGGGCGTCGATGGTGACCGTGAGCGGGCGGTACTCGCTCACGCCGCTGAAGGGGAGGACCTCGATGGCGATCAGCGTGGTCTCGCCCTCGGACTTGCGCTCCACGCGCACCTTCACCTTGACGATGCCGTCTTCGACGAGCAGGTCCCGGTACTGCTCGTAGGTCGCCGGCCAGGCGCGACACTCGACGCCGCCGTCGATGTCCTCGAGGCGGAACGCCAGCCACACGCCGCCGTTCTTGCTGACCTTCTTCTGCGCGTTGGCGACGATGCCGCCCGTCCACAGCATGCCGCCGTCGACGGCGTCGTCGAGCGCGCCCACCGGCACCTCGATCTCGTCGCGCAGCTGTTCGCGCAGATCCCTCAGCGGGTGCGAAGAGACGTACAGGCCCAGAGCCTCTTTCTCCTGCCTGAGCAGCGTGGCCTGGTCGAACTCGCGCTGCGGCACCCGCGGCTGGTGCGCGCCAGCGTGCGGTCCGCCGGCCACGTCGAACAGGCCGCTCTGGCCCCGAGCCGCATCCTTGCGGCGGCGCTCGCCGTCGGCCATCGCCGCCGGCAACGCCTCGAGCATGCCGCGCCGCGGGTCGCCGCTGCCGTCGAAGGCGCCGCTGCGGATCAACGCTTCGAGGACGCGTTTGTTGGCCATCTGCGCGTCGACCCGGGCGCAGAAGTCGTAGAGGGAGGTGAAGGCGACGGACGCGCGCGCTGCGACGATCGCCTCGATGGCGCCGCGCCCCACCCCCTTGACGGCGTTGAGCCCGAAGCGGATCTTGCCCTCGACGACGGTGAAGCCGACGTCGCTCTCGTTGACGTCCGGCGGCAGGACCTCGATGCCGAGCTCGTGGCACTGGTTCACGTAGAAGGGCACCTTGTCCTTGGTGTTCATGACGCTGCTGATGAGGGCCGCCATGTACTCCACGGGGTAGTTGGCCTTCAGCCAGGCCGTCCGGTAGCTGATCAGCGCGTAGCAGGCGGCGTGGCTCTTGTTGAACGAGTAGTCGCCGGTGGCCTCGAAGTTGGCCCAGAGCTTGTGGGCCACGGCCGACGGCACGCCGCTGGCGCCGAGACCCACCATGAGGGGCTCCTTGAGGGTGGCCATCAGCTGCCGGTCCTTCTTGCTGATGGCCTTGCGCAGGTCGTCGGCCTGCGCCGGCGTGAACCCGCCCACGCGCCGGGCGATGGCCATGTACTGCTCCTGGTAGATGGTCACGCCGTGCGTGGGCTCCAGAATGGGGCGCAAGGCCTCGTGGTCGTAGACGACCGAGGCCGGGTCCTTCTTGTTGCGCGCGTAGGTAGGGATGTACTGCATCGGCCCGGGCCGGTACAGCGCGACGATGGCGATGAGGTCCTCGAACTGCGTGGGACGCACGTCGCGCAGCGCCTCGCGCATGCCCGGGCTCTCGAACTGGAACACGCCCGTGGAGTCGCCGCGCGCCAGCATCTTGTACGTGTTCTCGTCGTCGAGCGGCAGCCGGTCGATCTCGATGCAGACGCCGTCGGTCTTCTCGATGATCTCGAGCGCCGCCTCGATGACGTCCAGGTTGCGCAGCCCGAGGAAGTCCATCTTGAGGAGGCCGAGCTTGGCGACGTCGTTCATGTCGAACTGGGTGACGAGCTCGGCCTCGCCCTTTTGCTGCAGCGGCAGGTACTCGGTGAGCGGCTTGTCGCTGATCACCACCGCCGCGGCGTGGATGGAGTCGTTGCGGATGAGGCCCTCGAGGCTCATCGCCAGGTCGACGACCTCCTTGACCTCCGGGTCGGCGTCGTAGGCCTGCTTGAGCTCGCCGCCCGGAAGCATGGCTTGGCTGAAGGTGGCCGGCGGCGCCTGTTCGGGGATCATCTTGGCGATCTTGTCGCCGACCGCGTAGGGCTTGCCCATCACCCGCGCGGCGTCGCGCACCGCCGCCCGCGCCGCCATAGTGCCGAAGGTGATGATCTGCGCCACGTGGTCGCGGCCGTACTTGTCGGCGACGTAGTCGATGACCTCCTCGCGGCGGACCACGCTGAAGTCCATGTCGATGTCGGGCATGCTCTTGCGCCCCGGGTTGAGGAAGCGCTCGAAGAGCAGGTCGTACTTGAGGGGATCGATGTCGGTGATATTGAGGGAGTAGCTCACGATGGAGCCGGCGGCCGAACCGCGGCCGGGCCCGACGGCGATGCCGTTGTCTTTGGCGAACTTGACGTAGTCCCAGACGATGAGGAAGTAGGCCGCGAAGCCCATGTCGCCGATGACGCCGAGCTCGAACTCGAGGCGCTCACGCGCCTCGGCGGACGGCTCGGCGCCGTAGCGGCGCACGATGCCCTTCTCGCAGAGCTCGCGCAGATAGGCGCCCTCGGTCGTGCCTTCCGGCACCGGGTACGAGGGCAGCAGGTAGGCGCCGAAGTCGAGGCTCACGTCGCAGCGTGCGGCGATCTCGACGGTGGCCGCGCAGGCGCCCGGGTAGTCCTTGAAGCGCTCGTACATCTCCTCGGCGGACTTGAGGTAGAACTCGTCGCTGCCGTAGCGCATGCGGTCCTCGTCGCCGAGGTTGCTCTGCGTCTGGATGCAGAGCAGGGCGTCGTGGGCGTAGGAGTCTCCGTGGCACAGGTAGTGCACGTCGTTGGTGGCCACGGTGCGCAGGCCGGCCTTTGCGGCGAGCCGCGCGAGCTTGGGGAGCAGCTCGCGCTGCTCGGGCAGGCCGGCGTCCTGCAGCTCGACGTAGACGTTCTCCTCGCCGAGCAGCGCGGCCAGACGCCGCACCTCGACGAGGGCGGCTTCGTCGTTGCCATCCTTGAGGAGCATGGCCGCGCGCCCGCTCATGCAGCCGGTGAGCGCGATGAGTCCCTCATGGTGCTCGGCCAGAAGCTCCCAGTCGGCGCGCGGCTTGTAGTAGTAGCCCTCGAGGTAGGCGCGCGTGCTCAGCTTGACCAGGTTCTTGTAGCCGGTCTGGTCGCGGGCCAGCAGGGTGAGGTGCGCGTTCTTCTCCTTGACGCCGGCGCGCGAGGTGCGGTCGCCGGCCACGTAGAGCTCGAGGCCGATGATGGGCTTGATGCCCTCGTCCCGGGCGGCGCGGTAAAACTTGACGACGCCGCTCAGGGTGCCGTGGTCGGTGAGCGCCACGGCTGGCATGCCCAGCTCCTTGGCCCTTTGGACGAGGCTCTTCACACGGCAGGCGCCGTCGAGCAGCGAGTACTCGCTGTGAACGTGCAGATGGACGAAATCGGAGGCCATGTAGGGTTCCGATTCTAGCACGGCGGGCCGGCGCGACCGTGCCCTACTCGAGATCGCTCGCCAGCACCTCGACGACCTCCGCGAGCACCCGGATGTCCGCCTCATCTTCGACGGCAACCATGATGGGGTCGAGTGCCGCTGGTCACTCCCCCGTGATCCGCGGTCCTCCGGGCGTATCGGGCTCGTTGCTGTCGACGGCAACGTGTCGCCGGACGTTGTGCGCCTTCCACAAGAGCGCGGGGTGCCGCGCGATGATCGACTGCAGCGCCGGATCGGGGGTGAGCAGCTCAGGCGCGATCTCCCCGCCTTCGCTGAGCCGAGTGAGGAACTCGAGCTCCCGCTCGTCGAGAGGCAGCAAGATCTGCAGGAGCCGACGGCACTCGACGACGAGTGACTCGGCCCACCGCGCAAGGTCGTCCCGAGCCGGCGCGAGGTCGCTGCGCAGCATGGGCAGCAACTGCCGGTCCATCTCGACAGGATCGGCGGTGACGTCGGCGAGCGACACCTGGCGTCAATCGCGACGGCTCGCGCCTCCGTAGACCACGAATCCCACACGCAGCCGCTCTTCGAGGAGCTGCCCGCCACGTAACAGCCCGACGACGTCGAACAGGTCGCGCGATGCCGAGCGGCCGAAGAGTGCGGCGAGCTTGCCGGCGGCCAGCTCGTGGACGTCGATCAACGGGACCCACGGGCTTGTAGAGAACCCACGGCACGGGAATCACCCGGCACTACCGGCCAGAGCGGCGTGCGCAGCAGAAAGTTGAGGTCGATCTCGAGCGTACCCGGCCGGCCGAAGGCGCTCGTGTACGCCAGCCGCCATTTGCCACCGGCTTGCTCGCCGGGCGCCCGCCGCACCTGCAGCCCCAAACGACCGCAGACCGCGCCGAGCGCCTGCTCGACCTTGGGGCGCTCGCTCAGCATCGTCTCTCGCTCGGCAGCACCAACGAAGTTGAGGTCGATGTCGACCGACAGGCGTGGCACGTCGAGGACAAACAGGTTGAGCGCCGTCCCACCCTTCAAGGCGATCCGCGACCTGAGGAACGGGTGGCTGCGCAATCCGGCAAGCACGTCGAGCAACCGGGCCGCTTTCTCAAACGATTCCGCCCGAAACCCGGTGGCTGCCGCCTCACGTCTGACCTGCTCAGCGGTGAGCATCAGGCGGTGTCCTCCCAGCGACTCTGCGCGACCTCGTCCGGAACGACGAGATTCCAGCCGTGGACGAGTCGACCTGACGTGCGTGTCGAGTCGAGGTAGCGCGGCTGTCGCGGAGCAAGGCGACGCAACTCGGAGAGCTGATCGACGTCGATCAGCAACTCATCTAGATGCTGCTCGAGGAAGTAGCCGACCCGCGCCACGGTGACTGACGATCCGAGGCGCAACGCGTACTCGACGACGGCTTCGACGTCGACGAACTCGACCATCTCCAGAGAGCGCCACACCTCCTCCCACCCGCCACACCGCCGCGGGGAGTGAAGAACGTCGACCATGCTGCGCTCCAGGCTCGTCACGCGCAGCCGCCCGCCGGCGTATGTCGTTTCCTCCACCCCGCCGCCCTTGTCGGGCAGCCCACGGAGCGGCGCCGGCGTCTGCACCGGCAGGTACTCGTCACCCCGAAATGCGAACGGGCGTCGCCGCTCGTCGGTGAGGTAGTCGAACCGACGCCAGACCGAGTACGACTTGCCGAAGAACTGCAGCGCGGCGTGGTAGGCGACCACGGCGTCGTCGGCGAGTCGGCTCGTCACCAAGAAGGGGTCGACCGGAGACTGACCGGGGTCGAGGCCACGAGGCACGGTCGCGTACAAGCCACGCCGCACACGCACGATGCGCCCGCCGGCGATGTGCTTGGCCAGTAGGTTCTTGGCAGTGCTGATGCTACGAGCGGTGCCGGCCCGTGCGACCAGAAACTCCTGCAGCGTGAACAGCGGATGCGTCTCGAAGAAGTCCTCTGAGCTCATGGCACTTGTCCTCTCGCGCAGTAAGCACTACCGAGAGTAGTGCCTTCTGCACACGAGAGCAAGAGAAGCCAGCCAAGGCCAGTGGACCGCTTCGCGATACCATTGCGCAAGCGACCCGAACGGAGCCCGCATGGACACCATCGTCACCCTGAAGATCACGCTGCTCCGCGCCAAGCCGCCCATCTGGCGGCGCCTCGAGGCGCCGGCCTCGTACCACCTCGGCGAGCTGCACAGCACGCTCAACGCCGCCATGGGCTGGCTCGACTCCCATCTGCACATGTTCGACGTCGAGGGGCGCCAGTACAGCATCTCCGACGACGACATCTGGATCGACGCCGATGCGCCGCTTCCCGAAGAGAGCGTGACCCTTGCCAACCTGGCGCGCGACGGCGTAGAGCGCTTCGGGTACTGGTACGACTTCGGCGACAGCTGGCACCATGACGTCTTCATCGAGAAGACCGGGCCGGCCGAGGCAGGCGTGTTCTACCCGCGCTGCGTCGCCGGCCGCCGCGCCTGCCCCCCCGAGGACTGCGGCGGCCTGTGGGGCTTCGCCGAGTTCAAGGCAGTGATGGCCGACCTACATCACCCCGAACACGACGAGCTCAAGGAGTGGTACGGCGGCGAGTTCGACCCGGCCGCGTTCAACGCCGAAGACGTCTCGACACTGCTGCGCAAGGTGGCCGGCGGCGAGCTGCCAGAGGAGCGGGATTGACCAAAGGCCCTCCGAGGACCTCGTCGCGGCATCTTCAGGCGCTTGGCCAGATTCACCATCTTCCGCCTCGTCACCGCATCGACCGCAAGGCCCGACCTGGTCGAGAGCCACGTCTTGAGACCTCGCCGCAGCGCCTCTACACTCGGCGCGCAGTCGGCATCGCAGAGGTAGGAGCAAACATGCGAGCGTCACGAAGTACCACATCCTTGCGGGCGCGCACTTCGCAACCGAGCCGGCGGCGGGGTATCAGGTGACGCAGCAGGACGCGCAGCGTCGCACGTTCACGCTCCTGCAGGGGCAATATCTTGCATTCATTCGGGCGTACACTCTGATTCACCGAGAGCCGCCTGCCGAAGCGGACATGCAGCGGTTCTTTCGGGTGACAGCACCGTCTGTGCATCGCATGGTACTCACTCTTGCGGAACGAGGCTTGATCGAGCGGATACCGGGCCGGGCGCGATCACTTCGCGTCCTCGTGCCGCCCGAAGAACTGCCACCAGTGGAGGAATCGGCTGCGCATGACGACCCGTGAGGAGCCTCAGAACGTCCGCATCCACCGAGCAGCCGCTCTGCGGTTGCAGGTGATGCAGATGGCGTTCGCTGACAGAGAGAGCGGAGGCGAGAGTGGACCCTGAGTCGATCGCGGTGGCAAGAACCATTGGGGAGCAGGTGCTCCTGGACGAGCACCGCTGCTTCGTGGACGAAGAAGCGGACAACTCCGAGCACGTTCCTCGGATCGCGAGGATCGCCGAGTCGGTCCGGCGCGCCTTGGAGAGGGAGGGCTGCGGCGCTGCGGACGCAGACCTGGTCAAGCGGGGTCTCATCGACTTCGGGCGTGCCCTGTTCGTGGAGGAATGGATGAGACCGCTCACCGGTGACGACGAAGTCCCGGCGGAAGCGGAGGCGATCGCCGAGTTCGAGCGGTGCCTTCGCGAGCGGCAGCGGTAGTCGGCGCACCTCCGCATCGTGGACGGTGCGGACTGCCCCTGTCCGCTCACTCATCCCGATCGCCAGTCGTGATGGTCAGCTCACAGTGTCGTGCGTGGACGCCTCTGCTGCATATCGAGAGCCACAGTCCCACCCCGGCCGGTCGCAGCGGTAGTGTCGTACACAGGTCAACGTCACTTGGACAGGGAGCTCGCCTATCGGCGGGAGCGCCCACAGCATCTGCGCCGGCATCAAGAAGCCCTCGCGGCGCACACCTACCAGGCAGATGCCTGACCAGGGGTTCGCTGCGCCTCATCGCGGAGTGAGCCATGCGCGTCAAGTACCTTGCCGACACAGACACGACGCTGGTCGAATTCAGCGACGGCCACCGGTCGAAACGCGCGAGCTCGACGAGAGCATCTCTCTTGACCTGGACGCCGACGGTGGCGTCGTCAGCCTGACCATTGAGCACGCTCAGCAGACCGCCGGGATGGATGAGCTCTCGCACCAGCGCGTCCCCACCCCGGTCTGACCGCAGCGCTCGGCGCGGAATCGCCTCTGCCCGATCCCCTCGACGTCGACCTCACTAAGGCGCTTACCGGCCATTGTCCACAAGCTTGGGGTCCGGGCACACCTGATCGAGGCGAAGCAGCTCGCCGGCGGTGTAGAGCCGGTCGCGCAACGCGCCGCGCCCGGTGGGGTCGATCGGGGCGATCTGCGTGGCGCCGCCGTTCGCCGCAACAGCGAGCAGCGAGCTGGTTTCGATGCTCTCGTCGTCGAGCAGGTCCGGGCTGTAGCTGGTCACGAGCACCTGAGTCGCCTCGCTCGCCTCTCTGAGCGCACCCAGAAGCACGCCCGCCGCGGCAGGGTGCAGCGCGGCCTCAGGCTCTTCGAAGCCGACCAGCGAGGCGCCCCTGCGGTGGCCGTTGGAGAACTGGAACAGCACGGCGCCCTCAGCCGCATTGCCAACCCTCCCGACCCCACAGCGTCAACCCTGACGGGCTTCTCGACTGTGGTATCGCCTCGCGACCCGTGCTTCAATGGAAGCGCTGAGAACCTCGCCGTCACGGGGCGGGCCGCCATGACCAGGGTCACGCTGTCGAGCAAGTACCACATCGTCATCCCGGAGGATGTCCACGGGGAGCGGGATCTGAGCCCCGGACAGAAGCTCGACATCGTCGCCCTGAACGGGCGGCGGCATGTGCTGCCCGCCCGCGACATGAGCGACATCGTGGGTCTCCACCCCGGCATCGACACGTCGTTCTCACGCGGCGACGACCGCATCCCGTCATCCTCGTCGATTCGTGCGGCCGGCTCGAGGCCATCAAGGGCGCACGGCTCGCCTGCACGGGGCAGAGGTCCGGACGCACGACCCGCGCCTCCGCGATCTCCCCTGCGTGCGCTTCATCGAGACGTAGAGCTCGCACCGTTGATCCGCCTGTCGCTTGGCCGCTTATCATAATCACGATTATGATACCTTGGCTGCACAGCTCACGGCTTGGCAGCCGATAAAGGAGAAGGCGATGGCGCAACCGCCCTTCGTGGACCGAGAGACGGAACTGGCCACCCTGGAGAGGGCGTGGGAGTCCGGGCACGCCGAGCTCGTGGTTCTCTACGGTCGGCGCCGAATCGGCAAGACGGCTCTGCTGCGAGAGTTCATGAAGGGCAAGCCGGGCACTCTGTGGGTGGCCACGATGGGTGCGGAACCCGTTCTGCGCCG